>ERZ791917.1362-NODE-1362-length-14071-cov-2.052369_pt1 | contig 14071 bp, 7 predicted proteins | sample MGYA00510138_ERZ791917 | MGnify/ENA primary metagenome ERZ791917 (study PRJEB30046, sample SAMN00792102) | human gut metagenome | study: EMG produced TPA metagenomics assembly of the A metagenome-wide association study of gut microbiota in type 2...
TCTCGGTCTTCTCCCCTTCTACGATGGTCTCCAAAACCACATAGGCTGCATCCCCGTCAACCTTTATCTTAAGGCCATAACCGTTGTTTTCATCCTTAAAAGCCCGATAAATATATTTGCCATGATCTGCATCGTCAATAGACTCTTTCTTATACAGAAAATTCAACGTCGAAGCTTCATCGGGAATGATATTATCGGAAAACTGCAACTGTCCGCCTGCTTCCAACTTTACCACCTGACCCCTCTGTGAATCCTCTTCAAATGAATATCCTGACCCCTCGATAGTGATGCGTCCGCCTTCCTCTTTCAAATCATTATCGAAAAGGAAAGTTATAGGGCCTTCCGGAAGAGGCTCCGTTATGGCTTCGCCCGCATATATTTGAGCTACCTGACTCGCACTCAACGGATAATGATAGATGTTAACATCATCTATCGATCCGGTGCTTGGATGCGGTGAACGATCGGGATTAACACCGAAATAAAGATGTGTCAGATCCAACAAAGATATAGGAGACAAGATCTTTTTCGAACCAACTTTCTTACCGTCCAGATAATAATTCCAAGAAACTCCGGCAACTACCAACGCAATATGATGCCATGTATTATCCTTTTCTATTCGAGGACCATATAACGGCTCCCAAATACCATTATTAATCTTATTGGCACAGGAAACAATACCACTTGAATTATCATCATACCCGTATATCGGCATCAAATAAATATTGCTGCCATTAGTGGAACTATAAAATTCAAAAATCTGTTTCCATAGCTCATCTCCATCGAAAGAGCTGCGTTTATACCAGAAAGAAAGTGACAACGTATCTCCTATGACAGGTGCAGGCGTTATCACTGCATACTGGGACTTAACCCTGTCGAATGAAAGCACTTTTCCTCGAACAGGATCATCGACTATTCTCGCCCCTTTTAGCTCCATACTCGTATTGGACTGGTTGTCCTCAGCCGTACCTTGTTCAAAATTATAGGATGCATACAATTTATAATCCGCATAATTTTGAGCCAATAGCCAACCCGGCAAAGTCAAAGCAATAAGTATCAACAGTTTCTTTACATCCATATTTCTTTTTAATTACTATTTCTATAAAAACTCTCATTTACCAAATAATCGCCATTAGCGGAGACCCAAATACTTAATAATGCAATCAATCGATACAAAGACAATCGATCACCATCTAACCAAGTTAAAAATCAAGACCGATTATACAGAGAAGATACGTTCCACATAACAAACACACATTTTTTTCATGATACAAAAATTATAGTAAAACAACTTAATCGGACAGCAATCACTATAATAGCAGAAAACAATTTTATAGAGAATTACTGCAATCTCTATTAAAAATTTAATTATGACAAATTTATCGATTCAACGACAAAGTAACAAGACAAAAATTAAGCATTGACAGATAGCAATTCATGCATAATGTGTTTTTCTGACTTAAAAAAACGACCAACAGCGAATTCTTTTTTAAAGACAGAATATATCAAATCATTCAAATACAGATAGTAAATCATGCAAAATATTCTTATTTCATCAAAAAATAGAACGGATTAAATGATATATTCGTAAATTAGCATAGACAAAAGGAATTTTATAACGCATAGAACTTTTTCGGTTATTCTGAAAATGATTGCTTTATAACTATTCGAATTTATTTTTAAACTACATAGAAACATCACAAACGGCTTATACAGCCTTAATTACCTATTTCTAACATACATACCAATCATGAAAATTTTATTAATAAGTCTCGGTATTATTATTTCCACTTTCTTATATTCCCAAAACCATTATGTCAAACAATTGGGAATAGAACAAGGTCTATCAAACAACTATGTCGTAAATATTACTCAAGATAAAGACGGATTTTTATGGTTTGCTACCGAAGAAGGTCTAAATAAATTTGACGGCAGTCGTTTTATTAATTATTATAAACATACCAATCATCTCAGTGGGAACGAATTGAACTGTATTTATGCCGACCCCTCAGAGCCTATTATATGGATAGCTACTCAACGAGCGGGAATGAACGCTTATAATTATGAAAAAAACGAATTAACCGTATTCTCACATAACGATTCGATACCCAGCAGCCTCATTACAAACGATGTCACACACATCTCCCCTGCAAAAGACGGGAATCTATGGCTCAGTACTTACTATCGGGGAATAGAGTATTTCAATAAAAATACCGGAGAGTTTGTTCATTTCAATACCAACACATTCCCCGATTTACCCTCCAATAATACTTGGACTGTATTAGAAGATGAAAACGGGAATATATATATCGGGCATGTAAAACACGGAATGAGTATTATTTCTTTGAAATCCAAAAGCATAAAGAATTTCAGACATAATCCCCAAAATAGGAACAGCATACCCGGTAACCGAGTTAATTGCATATACAAAGATAATTCGAATAACATTTGGGTAGGAACTGAAAAAGGTGCAGCCTTATTCGACCCGAAAACAGAGCAATTTTTCCCTATAAATCAATTTACAAATATACCTTCAATATCTGCTGTTTTTGATATTCGTCAAATGGATAATGACAAAATCTGGATAGCTACAGAGCTAAATGGAATTTTTATCATAGATATCAAACACCAATATTATCTATCACAAAACCAGATCAACCCCGAACATATCACAGTAGGAAGCGATAATTACAGTTTATCCAATCCGACAGTAAGATGTTTATTTCAAGACTCTTTTAAAAATGTATGGATCGGGACTTACGGAGGAGGTGTTGATTTTATCGGTCATATTCCTCCATTTTTTAGAACTTATAGTTATTCTCCGATCGAAGAGTATAAAAACAACCTCAACAACAGAATCGTACTGAGCCTATGTATTGATAAAAATAATAAATTATGGATCGGCACTGACGGCGGAGGAATTAATGTTTTTGAAAAAGGCAATCGTACAGCCATTTACACCGAAGAAAACAAAAATTTAAGCCATAATTCTGTTACAAGTGAATATTGCGATTCACAAAATAATATATGGATAGGTACATTCATGGGAGGTGTAGATGTCTATAACAACGAGAAAAATACTTTTTCCCATATCAACTTAAAAGAAGCTACGACTCATGACGCCCGTTGTTTTTATGAAGACCAGGAACACAACATGTGGATAGGGACTAGTTCCGGAATATTCATCGTCAATACTCAAACTCAAGAAAATACACATCATTATACTACAATAAATTCTCCTCTTCCTGAAAATATGATACGTAGTATTGTTCAGGATAATAAAGGTCAAATATGGGTCGGCACTTTCGGACAAGGATTGTCTATTTTCACAAAAAATATGCATCTTATCGGTCACTTCAATGAAAATAACGGATTTTGTTCCAATTGTATAAATCATATTTTCAAAGATTCAAAAAACAGAATTTGGATAGCAACCGGAGACGGATTAGCTTGTTTTGCTGCTAACGAAAACCGAAAATATAAAGTTTATAACCGGCAAGACGGCATTCATAATGCTCACATCCGGGCAATTACCGAAGACAATGAAGGAAATATCTGGTTTAGCACCAATGCCGGCATAAGCTGTTACACGGCAGACACCGAACAATTTATAAATTACAATTATTTCGAAAAAGTCCCGATGGGTAATTTTGCCAGTGCAGCCGTAGCCAAAGACGAAAACGGAATTATTTATTTCGGATCTATAAATGGAGCTCGTTATTTTGATCCGAGCGCAGTTCTAAGCAAACGTAAAGTATCACCTATTATCATTACCGAAATAAAAGTATTTGACGGACAATCTACATATAAAGATAATAATACTATAAATTTTTATGGACAAGATAATAAAGGTATAAAATTGACTTATAAACAAAATACTTTTAATCTAACATACAGTGTACAAGATCATTCCCAAGCTAATTTAGTTGACTATGCATATCGCTTAAAAGGGTTTGATGACTCATGGTACACTGTTGATGAAAATACAGTATTATTCCGTAATATTCCTCCGGGAGAATATGAATTCCAAATAAAAGCCAGGATTCGTAACCAAGAATGGACTGAGGAAATCAATACTCTCCCGATACATATTACACCACCGATTTGGTTATCTTGGTGGGCAAAAACACTTTATCTTATTTTTGCAGGATGCATCTTTTTCTGTCTTTTCAGACTTTATAAGAAAAAAATGGATATGCAACTTTTGTATGAGTTGGAAAAGAAAAATCACGAACAAGAAGAAGAACTGAATAACGAACGGTTACGTTTCTTTACTAACATCACACACGAATTGCGCACACCGTTAACTTTAATTTTAGGCCCTTTGGAAGATTTGCAAGAAGATAAAGATCTGCTCCCGTATCAACAAAAAAAGATATCAATCATTCATAATAGTGCCATTCGACTTTTAAATTTAATCAACCAAATACTCGAATTTCGCAAAACAGAGACACAAAACAAAAAACTTTGTGTAAGTAAAGATAACCTTGCTGCATTAGTTACAGAAGTCGGTCTCAAATACAAAGAACTGAATCCTAAGAAAAATATTGAATTCAACATTGCGATCGAAAGTGATCCTCTCCCCTTATATTTCGATAAAGAGATCATAACGATAATACTCGACAATTTAATTTCAAATGCCATAAAATATACGGAGAAAGGTTATATCAACATATCTCTTTATACTATCCGAAAAAATAATACAGATTATGCAGAAATCAGAGTTTCCGATACAGGACAAGGCATTCCTTCCGAAGAGTTACCTCATATCTTTGAAAGATATTATCAAGCCAAGAATGACCGTCAAGTATCGGGTACCGGTATAGGGTTGGCTTTAGTAAAAAATCTTGTTAAGTTACATCAAGGAGAAATACATGCAGAAAGTATTCTCGGGAAAGGTAGTAGTTTCAGATTTTCTCTTATCATAAACAATATATATCCGAATGCCCTTCATACAGACTCTGAAGAAAAAGAACAAAACAGTAACCACGATACAGAATCTGCCGAAGATAGTATGCTTAACAATAATATTTCCGGAGAAAAACCCATTTTATTAGTAGTAGAAGACAATCCCGATATATGCGAATATATATCTGAATCATTCTCCGATTCATTCGAAGTCATAACTGCAGAAGAAGGTGAGGCTGGTTATCGTATGGCAATCTCTCAAATTCCCGACATTATAGTAACAGATATTATGATGGCCGGTATGGATGGAATCACTTTTTGTAAAATCAAAAAAGGGGATGTACGCACAAGCCATATTCCGGTTATAATGCTCACAGCAAAGGACTCTTTACAGAATAAAGAAGAAGGTTATCTGGCCGGTGCAGACTCGTATTTGACAAAACCTTTCAGTGCGAGTTTATTGAGAAGCCGTATTCATAATTTATTAGAATCCCGTAAAAAACTGGCTAATCAGTTCAGTAACAACCTAAACATCAATTCCGATAAAAGTATAATACTTCACGAATCTCTAAACCAACTTGATAATGAATTTATACAAAAGATCACACAAATCATCGAAGACAATCTTAAATCAGAAAAAATAGATGTTACCTACCTTGCAGATAAACTATGCATGAGCAAATCTACTCTTTACCGGAAAATAAAAGCCTTAACCGGAATCTCGACAAATGAGTATGTACGAAAGATAAAAATGCAAAATGCAGAAAAACTAATGTTGGAAGGCAGATACACGATTTCTGAAATAGCTTTTAGAGTAGGAATGAATAGTCCCGTCTATTTCAGACAATGTTTCAAAGAAGAATTCGGAATATCCCCATCAGAATATTTAAAGCATTTGAAAAGTAAATAAAATACTGAGTTTTTAGCCAGCCTAAATTTTCTTATTGGAAAATTTAGACTGGTTACTAATCGGTTCTAAAAAGAATATGTCGTACCGACCAAGAGATTAGCCGCCGCATCAAACTTTGCAGAACATTTTTTTCCATCGACTTTATCTCCGAAAAACGAACCTCTCGGTTCAACAAATATACTCAATCTACGATTTATATTGAATTTAGCTTGCATACCGACGATCGCCGTACATGTCGTTTTTGCATCTGTAACGTTAGTCGGGAAAGCAGCTCCGACTCCCACAATTCCTATCATATCAAATAATCGATCCGGATCATATCCCGAAAAACAAGAAGTCAGATTTACTAAATAATCACTACGTAAAGATAAAATTGTCATCTTATCTGCATCATACCATACCGCAGGACGGAAAGTATTTGTTCCGAAAGACAAACGAACTCCGGAAATAGAATTAAACCAATAACCCAACGACACATCTGCATTAAAAGAAAGCTTATCTTTTACTTTTCCTGTACGGGAAACAACGGTATTTCCCCAAACACCTGTACCAACGCCAGCCGAAACGAACGTTGAATTATCAACCTTTTCCGTATTTAAGTATCGCTCCGACCTATTTTTAAACTTGTAGGTCAATCCCAAAAGCAAATCTCCGGCAACCACCTGATTCCTGATTCCATCAAATCGATTGAAATATGTCGAAATTTGAGGCTCTAAAAATATATCTAAAGCTGGAGTTACACGAAATGCACCCTGCAATCCGGCAGAAATTCCCGGAATAAAACGGATCTTTTTATAAGAGGAAGCTACTCCCAATCCTAACTTAGCACCTAAAATACCGCTTAACGAAAACAATCTATCCGGATTATATCCTGCAGCAAGAGTACTCAAATTCAGCATATAATCTGCATCCAAACCTCCATGTACAGTAAACTCTCCGCTTTGATCTTCAACTTGTTCTCCCGATAAAGACAAACGCCATGCCGATAAAGGAGAAAACCAACGTCCTAAAGAAATCCTGCCGATAGGTCCGACATTCATATTCCGAAACATTTCATTATTAACATAAGTAGATATTCCGCCCGAAACAGAAGCAAAATAAGAAAAGCCTTTTTCACCCTCAAACAGAGAACAACTGGTCTCCCGGTCATATCCACGGAATGTATAACCGACACCGATATTCACAGTTGGAAGGACCGTTTTATATGTCGATAATCCCGAAAGAGCATTCCGATCGGCAACCCAAAGAAGATGAGGCTCGAGAAAAAGATTCCAATGAGAAGTAACATTAAATTGCGCCTGCAAACCAGCTTCTAATGCCGGATAGACTTTTTGATTCCGGTAAAAAGCCGATGGACCGACAGCTGCGATCAAATTAAATAATCGATCTTCTTTATATCCGGCAAAAACCGATGTTATATTAAACATATAATCAGCTCCTGCTATAATTGCATTGTAACGGGTAGCCTTTCCTGCAGGAAAAGCCGAACCGATTATCATCCCCGTACCATTAACTCTCAAACCGGAAATAGCAGTAAACCATTTTCCTAAAGATATTGTCGCTCTGGCACTTAAAGCTTGCCGAGCAGAAAGTCCCAACTTGGGTCTGGAGACTATTCTCCCTAAACCTCCGCTAAGAGCAATAAACATATTATCAGAAAACACTCTATCAGCAAATTTATCTTGGTTTTTACGGATTTCCCGTTCAACCGTATTATATATTATACCGACACTCAAAGAACCTAAAGCATCCAATTTCGACACAGTCTTCCCTCCGGCTAAGCGATTTGTATAAAATGACATACGAGGCTCAACGTAAAAGTCTATATCTTTTGTCAGGCGAAGATTTCCTTGTAAACCAATTCCTGCACCCGGAACAATCGCCGTCTTATCCATGCTTTTCTTTGCATAAATCCCTTCTATTCCTGCAACCCCGACAACTTCAAATAAACGATTCCGGTTGTATCCCCCGAAAGCCGTATTGAAATTCAACAAATAATCAGCTCTCAGTCCAACAGTCTTTAATCGATAATGCACTCCGTTCACAGGAGCTTTCCAATCTGAGAAACCTCCATCTGCTGAAAAACGAATTCCGGAAACCGGAGTTATCCATCCTCCTATTGCAACTTGCGCAGATGGGCCAAAAAAGTCGAAAATACCATTAGAAAACATTTGTCTCGAAATCAATGCACGAGTACCTACCCCTCCGGATATAAACATATTATTTCGGAAAGGACGAAAAAATGCTGTCGTAACACGTTTCTCGACAGGGATCATCTTATATGAAACCCCAAGCATTACAGATCCGAAAAGATCATATTTACGCCATGAAGACCTATCATCAATATTATCTCGATAGATTGACAACTCCGGCTCGATAAACAAATCTACCAAAGGTGATAAATTGAACTTACCTTGAAACCCGCCACTTAGTCCCCACACATGGCGATAACTTGCATGACGAAACGCATTATGGTAACTAATACCCAAAATACCGACCAGTTCAAATAATCGATCCGGATTATATCGATTGGCAAATGCGCTCAAATTCATAAGATAATCCCAATTAACGCCGATAATTCCAGCTTTATTCCCAGTAAATCCATTATTAACAGACATATAACTGGCATCTAATCCTACACGAGAACCTATAACCGGAGTAAACCATTTGCCAACATAAAAAGAAGCCAAAGGACCGACATATATACCGGAAGCTTCACGACTCAGCTTCATATTAGCCCCTAAACCTCCTGATATGAACATATGGTCAGAAAAACGTCCGGACTCGAACTTCTCGGCTTTACGTCGCTTCTGCAAAGTATAATCCAATCCATTAATCTGAGCTTGAGTAAATCCTGATACAAAAAACAGACTCAGAACAAACAACCAGAAATATCTCGATGATGACATAGCAATATTACTTTCAATCTTTTATTTACGTTCTTTATCACAATAAATCCATCACATCCGCATCCACTTTGGCCACATCTCTTAAGGACGGATCTAATTCAAAAGCCTTTTCTATGTGATTGATCGCATCCATTACTTTATCTAACCGATTGGCCGCTATTGCCTTAACATACTCTGATCGGGCTGTTTCAGGTAAATTCTGAGCCTTTTCCCAAGCCTCGTCATTACGTTTCAATGCTAATAACAACACCACCTCGTTAATGCCACCTTCTTGTCCGAAAGTTGCCAGTGCTTCTTCATAATTGCCGTTTAACGCACGAGTTACAGACTTTAAATATTCCGAAGAAACTCCGTCTGGAATCAAAGAAACGACAGAATCAGCTTTTTCATATTTCCAATTGCTCAACAATGCTACAGCCTGATTGGTTAAGACCTCTTCAGGAGCATCTTTACTAATAAATGATTCTAAAATAGAATCATCGGGTCTACCTTGATTTATATAAAGAGCCGAAAGATTATTCGCCGCTAACATAAATTTAGGATAAACTTCAAGAGCTTGTTTATAAATCGTTTCTTTCTCTTCATCCGACTCAGCGATTTCAAACATCCGCCAAAATTCATGACGTGACAACTGCTTATAATCTTTAAGATAAAGTTCTTTGATCTCTGCATCTGTGAGAAAACGATATATCGAATAATCAAAATTATACTCTACCCGTCTCATTAAAGGCAAATAGTGCGGTACGATTACACTTCTATAATAAGGGAGTCTGATTATTGCCCGCCATTGTTTATCCGGACTATCGGGATATTTATTTACGATATTTTGTAAATCTTGAGCCTGCCCGAAAAGAGAATCTCGTCTCATCATTTCGATTGCAGTCTGCCAAGTTTCAACCTTCGAACCTGTCTGAATTTTCAAAAAATCCAGAGTCTCTTTATTCAAATGCGATAAAATACGATTTACTGCCAAATCCATACGTTTTTTAGCCAAAACAAGGTTTTTATCATGAGGCCCTTCCGGAGAAGAAACACCCAAGATAGAAAAAGTCTGCAATTTTGCATCCGGATTAGTTTCTATAGAAGACAACCGTTCCCTCAATTTTGCCAATTCCGATGCATTTTTCGGATCTCTATCATTGATATCCGCCTTACCGGGTAAAAAGGAAAGTTCTACTTCCCCTCTGTCATTACGCAACTGTAATTCGGGTTTCGGGAAATAGCGTTCATCCGTAATGTCCTTCGCTTTCAATTTATATTCAAAAAAACGTAAAGGATTAACAAGTCCCCGAGCTATCTGAAAACTATCCGTAAATAAAATCCGGTTATAATTTTCAAGAGACAATCGAATATCGGCACGAAAATCTTCTTTAAGATTTTCGATATAGGCAGAATCATGATATGCAACCAATTCTCCGTTCTTAGTCATTTCACTCTTACGTATATAAGGCTCTAAAGGATCGTTTTTCAGATCAAACTCATACATACGTTCCTGCGTAAGCGTATATTCTCGCCCATCTGTCACCACAGGTTTTAACAAAACACCCTTTTTACGAGTAATATTATATAATGTCGGTTGAACGATAAGTCGGGTATTGCTGGAGAACATCTCCGCAGGTACTTTAAAACGAGTTCTTAAATGAAAATAATTTCCGACAACCTCGATCTCGGAAGGCTCGAAAATAACCTTATTCTTAATTTTTGCAACGACCGAAACTTCTTGTATTTTTACCGCAGTAGAAACCAAAACAACATCAATTATCTGGCGTCCTTTTACCTTTATATCTTGCCCGTCATATCCAAGGCATGTAAAATTCAAAATGCCGTTTACCGGTACAATAACAGAATACTTACCATCTTCATCCGTCAAACCGACCACCTTTTTCGTTTCTTTATTTATAATAGTAACCCCCGCCAAACGCTCTTCATTATTGCCCCTGACAACTCCTGCCACACGTAAATTTTGAGCAATAATATCAACTCCCGAAAGTAGGAAGATCAAAGCAGATAAAAAACATATCTGTATAAAACTTTTCATCGTGTACACTTAATTATATTTTACCACAAATACACTGTATTATCAACACAAAATATATAAAATCAGCGCAGTATATAAACAAAAGAGAGAGCTAACTTCACAGGGACAAGCGCCCATCCCCTATCATTGACAGATAAAGGTCGAGGTTCTGTATTAGGATATTTATATTGACGGTAACGAAGAGCTCCTATCCCTACCGATGCTTCAAAATTCCAATGTTTATTGATCACTACTGCATAACCGTATGTCACACCTGCAGCGACAGCGTCTCCGTAATAGTATTTACGTTTCAGCAATGCATCGTAGCTGGTATAAAAAGCTGTAGCTCCTAAATAGTGCCGGGACATAGGTCTACCGAACCAATACCTTAATTCAGGTTGTACTAAAACATGCTTCAAATCTAAAGATGAACCGGGAAACCAAACGTTAAATGAAGCTGAAAGATCTAACGATAAATGATTACTTAATACAAATTCAGCACCTAAATTCGGAGAAACAGTCGCCCATTGTACTAAATTGGTCTTCAACGCCAATTTTTGTGCATATCCATTGATTGAAAACAAACAAAGTAAAATAAAACAAATTTTACGGCAATGTACAATTTTCGCTTTCAAAGAAATAAATTTAAATAAAGAATTTCACACCTAAAACTATACACACGACAATAAATTATCTTTTTATTTTAGTAACTTATTGTCAAAAAATCATGGCAAAAATACATAAATAAAATTGATTAACAATCTAAAAGCGATTTTTAGTACACAAAAATTATATTTAAAATATAATTCTATAAAACACAAAAACAGCATTTATCAATAATCGCTTTCACCCGTTTACAGCCTAAGAGCTATTTTTATATTTGATTTAATCCTGTCGCAATTCGGCAAAACCAACTACTTCCCCTATCTACAACCTTTTCAAAAAGAAAAGCACTTTTTCATTTTGAAAAGGTATTTTTATAGAATAAATAACCATATTATACTAAATATCAAATATTTACATAAAACAAATTTATATATGGTATGCCCTTTGCTCAAGTTATAATATGAAACTATATATTATATCAAATAGATTACCGGCCAAAGCCTGTAAAGAGAAAAACGGCACATTCATTTTTTCTCGAAGTGAAGGAGGATTAGCGACAGGGTTAAATTCTCTAAAAACCACCGACGAAAAACATTGGATCGGATGGCCGGGTATTTGTGTAGATAAAAAAGAGGACGAACAGATCATTTCAGAACAATTAGAAAAATTAAATTTCCACCCCGTCTTTTTATCATGCGATTAATATAAAAATTACTATGAAGGATATAGTAATAGTACAATTTGGCCCTTATGCCACTATTTTTTCGCATATACAGAATATAAAAACTGTTTTTGGAAAGCTTATCAAGAAGTAAATGCTCTTTTCTGTGAAAAAATTTGCAGTATCGTATCCGCAGATGATTATGTTTGGATACAAGATTATCAGTTAATGCTGCTACCGGGCATGCTGCGAAAACGCATGCCCCATCTGCGTATCGGTTATTTCCACCATATACCTTTTCCCTCATACGAATTATTCAGAATTTTGCCTGAGCGAGGAGAAATTCTACAAGGATTATTGGGTGCTGATTTCATCGCATTCCATACACACGATTATATGCGTCATTTCATCAGTGCAGCAGAACGGGTACTTAACATAGACTTCCAATTGGACGAAATTCAAATAGGAAATCGGGTTATACGTGTCGAAGCATTACCTATGGGTATCAATTATGATCTTTATCATAGTGTATCGGAAAATCCTGAAGTACAAAAGGCCATCAATCGCTTTCAAAATTTGTTCGGCAACCATAAAATGATATTATCCGTCGATCGATTAGATTACAGCAAAGGAATTTTACATCGTTTATGGGGCTTTTCTCTATTCTTAGAACACCATCCCGAATACCTCGGTAAAGTGACATTAGCGATGGTAATCGTACCATCGAGAGATCAAGTAAATCAATATGCAGAATTAAAAACTAAAATAGACGAAGAAATAGGAGCAATCAATGGAAAATATTCAACAATAGACTGGGCACCCGTATGCTATTTCTATCATGGATTTTCTTTTGAAGAATTAGCCGCTATGTACTTTGTTGCAGATATAGCATTAGTTACTCCACTGCGTGATGGGATGAACTTAGTAGCTAAGGAATATGTCGCAACAAAACAAAACAATCCCGGAGTACTGATACTAAGTGAAATGGCCGGTTGTGCAGTAGAACTAACAGATGCCATACAAATTAATCCGAACGATATTGAAGAAATAAAACAAGCTATCGTAAAAGCATTAGAAATGCCCGAAAGAGAACAAAAAAACAGAATTAATCACATGCAGGCAATTTTATCTAATCAAACTATTAACAAATGGGCTGCAGATTTTATGACCGAATGGAATGATATATGCAGCAAAAATCAACGATTCAGATTAAAGCGCATTGTAGGTCCTGTTATAAGTGACATACGATCGAGATATAAACATGCTCATAAACGCCTTATATTACTTGATTACGACGGAACATTGACCGCTATACGAAATCGTCCGGAAGATGCCAAACCCGATCCTGAACTGATAGAATTGTTGCAACAATTAGCGGAAGATAAAAAAAATCATATCGTAATCAATAGCGGAAGAGACCATCTGACTTTAGAAAAATGGTTGGGACAACTGCCTATATCTTTTGCCGCTGAGCATGGGGCATTTTATAAAGAAAACGGGAAATGGAATAAAAATATACAATCGACCGAATGGAGTCCATCTTTACTCTCTACATTAAAACTCTTTGTATCTAAAACCCCCCGTTCTCACCTCGAAGTAAAAGATACGGCACTGGCATTTCATTACCGACAGACAGACAGTTGGTTAGGAGCACTACGTGCTCAACAATTAACCAATTCTTTAATAAAAATATGCTTACAGCAAAAATTACAAATATTACAAGGAGATAAAGTAGTCGAAATTAAATCTCCATACTGTAACAAAGGCTCTGAAGTAAATCGCTTACTTCAGAAAGACCACTACGATTTTATACTGGCCATAGGGGACGATGTGACTGATGACGACATGTTCCAAGCGCTTCCGTCAACATCTGTTACCGTAAAAATCGGAACTGCATCAAAAAATGCACGATACAATCTGACTGCTCAATCAGAAGTCATACCTTTTCTCCAAGCTCTAATACATCGAGATTTATTTCAACAAAAAAATCTCGACAGAAAGGAGAATATTTTTTCTATTATGAATTTCTTCAAAAAATTACTCCCAAACAACAAATAATAAAA
>ERZ791917.1368-NODE-1368-length-14007-cov-33.443807_pt1 | contig 14007 bp, 12 predicted proteins | sample MGYA00510138_ERZ791917 | MGnify/ENA primary metagenome ERZ791917 (study PRJEB30046, sample SAMN00792102) | human gut metagenome | study: EMG produced TPA metagenomics assembly of the A metagenome-wide association study of gut microbiota in type 2...
TGCTGCGGTTGAAGTTGGCGTAGTATACAGAGTTGTCGTTGATGAAGGGTCCCATCTTCCGGGAATCATCCCCGCCCTTGGGGTTCTCGATCTTGATCACCGTTGCGCCCATATCGGCCAGGAGTGCGCAGCAGTAAGGTCCTGCCAGTACCCGAGTCAGATCCAAGATTACAATACCTTCCAATAAACCTTTTGCATCATCCATTTTGCATCCTTCTTTCTTTATCATGTAAATTTAAATTGATGTGAAGACTGAAATAAGACTTAAATGACACTGTACAGGCCCACCAGCCCGGCGGAAACCGTCAGGGTCAGCAGCAGGGCGGACAGGGCGAACATCTGGACGAACATCTTGTTTTCCTTTTCTTTGGTGAATGCAGGGTCCGTGGCATTGGCTGCCAGGATCAGGCTGCCCCCAGTGGAAGCGGGGCTGAATCCGGCAAAAGAAGCCGTCAGGCACATGATGGTGATCAGCCCTTCCGGCCGTACTCCCACCTGTTCGGCAATGGAACCCACCGTAGGCACCATGGTGGGCCATACCACACCGATGGCAGAGCTGAACCAGGAAAGGAGCCCGGCGGACAGTCCCTGGATGGCCACCGCGCTTTTCGGGGTCATGATGGCGGCCAGGCCTGCGGACATGATGGTGACGCCCCCTACGGCAGAAACGATGCTCATGAGCATGCCCACGCCGGTGACCATCATCAGGGTGGACCAGGGCACGGCCTTGATGGTGGCTTTTTCATTATCCACATTGAAGATCAGGAGGACGATGGAGACCGCGAAGGAAATCAGGCCTACATTCCGTTTGAAGGCGGCACACAGGACGATCATCACCAGGAAACCTGCCAGGGTGGTGAGCTGTTTCCGGTTCAGGGCCGGCAGGGCTTCCTGTTCCTGGGCAGTGATTTCCTTGACTTTATAGCCTTTGTACAGGAAATAGATCACAAAGGAAAGGACGATGGTGGTCACGGTGGAATAAATCAGCACAGCACTTTGGTAGCCGGTGATCCCCTGGGCCTGGGCCAGGTTCCCGATCAGGACGCTTTCCGGGGTCAGGGGGGAGAACCGTCCGGCCATGGATCCGATTTCCCCAATGGCGGCCAGCATCACCGAATTGTAGCCGGTGGTCTTGGAAAGGGGCAGGCTCAGAGCGGCTACGATCCCCAGGGCTGGCACACAGCCGGGACCGATGGCGGCGATGATGTAGCCGATCAGGTACATGATGATGGGGGCGGCTTTTACATGGCCTCCGGACAGATTCAGGAATTTCTTGGCCGTAAGTTCCAGGGTCCCGTTGTTGGTGGCAATGGTGCACAATAGGGAAACTCCCAGCAGCATGATGAAAGTGCTGGAACTGAAGCCTTTGATGATGATGGAATCGGTTTCTCCGATCGAGGCCCCGAAGATGGTGGCGGCCAGGATGGCTACCAGGCCTACATTCTTTTTCAGGACAAATCCTGTGATGATGACACTGACTAAAATCAGTAAAGAAATAATGGCAAGAGTCGAATTCAAAATAGTTACCTCCCTCAGCTTTTTCCCGATTGGCCATACCGGAAAAAGGTTCCAAACGAATCGATTCAATTCATTTGCCTTTCTATCATGCAAATGACGTGCCAAAAATTCGATTTTTCTATTTTTTTTTCATTTTTCCATAAAAAATCCTGTGAAAGGACGGCTGAAGGTATGGCTTCGGTCTCTTTCACAGGATTTTTTGCTTTTCAGGGTCCCTCCATAGGGCAGGGAACCTGATCCGATGGCTGTCCCAATTGTATCAGCTGTCCCAAATCTGTTGCGGATGGGACAGGAATGGAACAGCTCACTGTTTCAGATGGCGGTAAAAGGTACTGCGGCTGATCCCCAATTCCCGGGCAGCCTGGGAAACATTCCCGCGGTTCCGCTCCAGGGCTTCTTGAAGGGCAGGAAGGTCCAGCTCTCCTCTTTGGCTGGGGACGGGATTTTCTGCAGGTGCTGCTGCTTTCCGCTGGACTTCCCAATCGGCCTGGAGAATCTGGAAGATTTCTCCTTCCGTCTGGCCGCAGGAGAGCAGGAGGGAGATCCGTTCCACCACATTGGTCAGTTCTCGGACATTCCCGGGCCAGGGGTATGTTTTGCAGGCCCGCATGATCCGCAGGAAACTTTTTTCTTTTTCTGGGTCCTGCTGGAGAGCTACCTGACGGTAGATGGTCCTAGCAATCTTCAGGTAATCATTTTCCCGCTGGCGCAGGGGGAGGATGGTGAGGCTGAGCACATTCAGCCGATAGTACAGGTCCCGACGGAATTTTTCTTCTTCCACCAGGCGCAGGAGATTCCGGTTGGTGGCGGCGATGACCCGGATATCCACCGGGATGACCCGGTCGTCCCCCACCCGGCGGACTTCCTTCTCTTGGAGGACCCGGAGCAGAGGCGCTTGGAATTCCAGAGGAAGGTCGCCGATTTCATCCAGGAACACCGTGCCTCCGTGGGCCATTTCAAAGAGCCCGGCCTTGCCGCCTTTCCGGGCTCCGGTGAAGGAACTGTCCGCATAGCCGAACAGCTCGCTTTCCAACAGGTCCCGGTTCAGAGCGGTACAGTTGACGGCCACAAAGGGACCGTTCTTCCGGGGACTGGCATTGTGGATCCCCTGGGCGAACATCTCCTTGCCGGTGCCCGTTTCGCCGTAGATCATCACGGTGAACTGGGAAGAGGCGAAATCCCGGGCCAATTTCCGGGCTTTGGCGATGCCAGGGGAATTCCCCAGGATGTCGGACAGATGGTATTTGGCCACCAGTCCTTTTTCGTGGAGCTTCACCCGGATATCCCGTTCCGTGGACTGGAGGGTCTTGATATCCTGGAAGGTGGCCACCACTCCTTTTACCTGGCCATCCACCAGGATGGGGACCCGGTTGGTGGAAACCAGGCTGCCCTGGAGCTGCATCATTTGGCCGATTTCTGATTTCCCAGTCCGGAGCACGTTGGTGAGATGGGTGTTGGGAAGGACTTCCTCGATGGGCCGTCCGGTGAAGGGCGGCCTGGCTGGGCGGAGCAGTTCATTGGCGATTTGGTTGGTGGTGCTGATCTTCCCTTCTTCATCGATGGCGATGATGGCATCGTGGGTATAATCCAGGATGTTTTGGTAGCGTTCCAGCCGGATCCGGAGCTGTTCCTGTTTCCGGGCATTTTCCTGTTTGTTCAGATACAGCTGCTGGGCATTTTCCAAGGCATGGAGGATGGCGGCATCGGAACTTTCCACCCGGATATAGGGCAGGTGGAAAAGGTCGGCATAGTGCTCCGAGACAACACCGCCCAGGCCCCAAGCAGCCCCATCGTGGACGGCCTGTTTCACCACTCGGCGGCATTCGGTGCTGTCTTTGAAGGAGTAGTGCTGCATCTTCAGATGCAGCAGGTAGCAGATGGTCCGCAGTTCATTGCTGATTTCTTCTTCAAAGGAAAAGAAGGCGATGGGCCGGGTCTCGTCCCGCAGCCGCTGGATAGCCTGGATATAGTCGGAGGCTTCGCTGGGGATGTTCACCACGTCGATCCTCAGTTTCTTCCGCAGCAGGTCCCGGGTGCCCCGGCGGCTGATGAACAGCCAGTCCCCCTGCTTCAGCAGGGTACGGGCCAAGGCCACCGCGTTTTCCAGCTCTGCCACTTCCACCCGTACTTGGAGCCCCTGCCGGGCAATCAAGGCACGGGCCCTGACTGCCAGGTTTTCCGTAGGTGCAATGAGACAAATCTTCGTTCCTTCCGAATCCATGATGCCATCCTTTCCTGGGAAAAAGCAGGAACTGTAAAATCCTATTTTTCCAGTAGTGTATTTCAGTCTGCTTCCTATTATAGGAAGGCAGAGCAAAAGCTGTCAACAACCCCCTTTCCATTTTTGGCTGGGAGAAGTATACTAAAAGTTATCACGCAAATAGGCAGGTGATTCCATTGTCAATGGAAAAAGCAAGGAAATATCTGGAAGCAAAGGGATATGGAGACCGGATCATCGTACCGGAAGCCTCCACGGCCACGGTGGAATTGGCCGCTGCAGCTCTAGGAGCGGAACCGGGAGCCATTGCCAAGACCCTTTCTTTCCTGATGGGCGGCGGGGCCATCCTGATCTTGACAGAAGGGACGGCCCGGATCGACAATCACAAGTTCAAGCAGGTGTTCCACACCAAGGCGAAGATGATCCCGGGAGACCAGGTGGAAACCCTGGTGGGACATGCTCCCGGCGGAGTCTGTCCTTTCGGGGCCAATCCGGAGGTACCGGTGTACCTGGATGTGAGCCTGAAGAAGCATCCAGTGGTGTATCCAGCCGCTGGAGATGACCACAGCGGAGTCCGGCTCACTGTGGAGGAATTGGAAAGCCTGGTAGGCTCGGACCGCTGGGTGGATGTGTGCAAAGAATGAAATAAGGAAGGAAGCTGTTTATGGATACATTGATTGCACCGGAAAATACCTGGCTGCTGCTGGCTCTGACCTGCGGTGTGGTAGCAGGGGCCATCTGGTTGGAACAGACTTATGCCTGGGCCTCTCGGATCTCCGGAGCTGTACTGGCTCTTATCGCGGCCATTGTGTTGGTCAACCTGAACGTGATTCCCAGCCATGCGCCCATTTATGATGATATGATCTGGGGGTACGCAGTACCTTTGGCCATTCCGCTGCTGCTGCTCCAGGCCAACCTGAGCAAGATTTGGCAGGAAACGGGACGGCTGCTCTTCATTTTCCTCATCGGGGCGGCAGGGACTGTCTGTGGCGCCGTCTTGGGGTGCTGGCTGCTGGGGAGCCGGATCGACGGATTGGCTAAGGTAGCGGCTATGATGACAGGATCCTACATCGGGGGCGGCGTCAATTTCGTGGCCTTAGCCGATGCCTTCCACACGGAAGGAACCCTGGTTTCTGCAACGGTGGTGGCGGACAACCTGAACATGGCGGTCTATTTCCTGGTGCTGCTGAAATGTGTGAGCAGTGCCTTTTTCCAGAAGCACTATCCGCATCCCCATATGGACCGGGTGGCCCGGGAGGGACGGGAAGGTGCTCAGACCCAAGCGGCAGCCTATTGGCAGGCCAAGAACATTTCTTTGAAAGACATTGCGTTGGATCTGTTCTACGCCGTGGCGGTGGTGACCCTTTCCCAGAATCTGGGGAAGATGCTGGGGGCGGCCATTCCTGCCGGCAGCGGCTTGGGGCATATGGCCAACACCTTCTTCAGCAGCCAATATGTGTGGATCACCCTGTTTTCCATGGGTTTTGCCACCTTTTTTGAAAAACAGGCGGCGGCCTTGGCCGGTGCCCAGGAAATCGGTACGTATTTCATTTACCTGTTCTTCTTTGCCATCGGGGTGCCCGCTTCTGTCCTGGAAATCCTCCGGAACGCACCGCTGCTGTTCGTGTTCTGTTTCCTGATGGTCCTGGTGAACATGGCTTTCTGCTTTGTGGGCGGCAAGCTGTTCCATTTCAGCCTGGAGGATATCGTGTTGGCGTCTAACGCCAATATCGGAGGGCCCACTACAGCAGCAGGGATGGCCATTTCCCAGGGCTGGACCAGCCTGGTGGGCCCCAGTATGCTGGTGGGGACTTTCGGCTACGTGATCGGCACCTACCTGGGCATGGTGGTAGGCGGGATCTTGGGGGCGTGAAGGGGAGCTGTTGCTCAGGCAACAGCTCCTTTTGCTTTCCCCTTTATCCGCTCCGCTTCCGCCCCTTCCACCAGGGTGGGGCGGTAGTCGTTCCAGTCCGGAGTGGAGGAGATCCGACAGGGAATCACCTTCCCCGGGTCAGCACCCAGGAGATGGCCTTTCTGGAACCGGAAGGTCTGCTGGTAGATGAAGGTATCCTTATCCCGGGGATTGCTGTTGCCCCCAAAACAGAAGTTCCCCAGGCTGTAGCAGATGGTGTGGCCTTTATAGGTCTCCAGGGGCTGGATCACGTGAGGGTGGGCCCCCAGCACCAGATCCGCTCCCTGGTCGATGGCCAGGTGGGCCAAATAGATTTGGTCTTCATCCGGGCGGGTTTCCAGTTCGCTGCCCCAGTGGAAATAGACCACCACCAACCGGGCACCTTTGTCCTTCACTTTTTTCATTTCCGACAGCAGGAGGTCTGGGGCGCCTCCTTCCAGCACGTTGATGCCTACCAGGCCCACCGGGATCCCTTTGACGGTGACCAGCTGGCTTTCTTCATAGCCGAAGGGCATGATGCCGTTGTCTCCCAGGTCTTTGAAAGTATCCCAGAAACCGTCGCTGCCGTAGTCGTAGCTGTGGTTATTGGCCAGGGTGGCGGCTTCCACGCTGCCGTCCTTCAGCAGTTCCACATAAGCCGGGTCTCCCCGGAAGGCGAAGGTCTTCTCCTGCCGTTCTCCCCGGGTGGTAAGCGGCCCTTCCAGGTTCACCACCGTCAAGTCGTCGTGGGCAAAAATGAGCTGCACACCGGCCAGGAATACGGAACCGTCTCCGCCTGCTGCATCCCAGGCGGCCGGAAAAGTCCCTTCATAGCCGAAACTTTCTTCCGTACCCAGGGTGCAGTCTCCAGCAGCGCTGATCGTCAGGGTGGTGACGGGGTCCTCAGGAGGCTGGGGAGCCGGAGCAGGAGACACGGGGGCCTCAAGTGCTGCAGGAGAAGAAGCCGGGGCAGGAACAGCGGCCTTTGCAATGTCTGTCGGATCCAGTGCTGGAGAAGCAGGCTGGGAAGCGGGGGACGTGCCCGCTGTCGGAGGGGTGGACGGAGCAGCAGTCTGGGGCTGCGCCACCGGCTTTCGGACTGCAAGTCCTGCAGGAGAAGCTAGGACCGGAGAAGTCAGCAGGACAAGGGATGCAAAACCGGCGAGGAATAGGGTGGAAATACAATGGGTCATACAGCAGCTTCCTTTCACTGAAATTTCAGTTCTTATCATAAAGCAAAAAAGGATATTTTGTCCAGCTGCAGGACTTTTCCTTGGGAGAACGAATAAGAAAAAAGAGGAGGAGAAGATATGAGCGTACTGATTACAGGTTTTGATCCATTTGGCGGGGAACCGGTGAACCCGGCCCTGGAAGCGGTGAAGAAGCTGGACGGCCTGACCCTGGCTGGGTCCCAGGTCCACACGGTGGAAATCCCCACAGTGCGGCTGGAGGCCATCGCCAAAGTGAAGGAAGCCATCGCTGCCTTTGATCCGGATATCATCATTTGCATCGGCCAGGCCGGGGGGACGGACGGACCTTACGGTGGAACGGGTGGCCATCAACTGCGATGATTTCCGGATTGGGGACAATGAAGGGAACCAGCCGGTGGATGAACCCATCGTGCCCGGCGGTCCCGTGGGGTATTTCTCCACCCTGCCCATCAAGAAGATCGTGGCGGCCCTGACGGCTAAAGGGATTCCGGCCAAAGTCTCCAACACGGCCGGGACCTTTGTGTGCAACCATGTGTTCTACGGGCTGATGGACCTCTTGGCCCACGATACCCGGAAACGCAGGGGCGGCTTCATCCACGTGCCCTACCTGCCGGAACAGGCTGCCCGGCTGAAAGACCAGCCCAGCATGGCCCTGGAGACCATCGTGGCAGGCCTGAAAGCGGCCGTGGAGACGGCGGTAGAAAACGAGGAAGACGCGAAAGTGAGCGGAGGGACGGAGTGCTGAAAAAGCGGGAGCTGTTGCATGTGTGAAAATCTCACACATGCAACAGCTCCCATTTTTATATCTTCCATCCAAAATGATCCGTATGGAGCAGTTCTTCTGCTTTCGAGCTCAGGGGCTCTCCCAAGAATTCTCGGTACAGCCGCTGGATCTGGGGGTTCTCGTGGGAATACCGCAGGGGATTTTCCGCATCCAGCCGGTAGAGCTGTTTGCCCCGCACTTCCTGGAATTCTTCATCGTGCTGGGGGATGGGCTGGCCTCCGCCGCCGGCACAGCCGCCCGGGCAGGCCATCACTTCTACGAAATCATAATGGACCTCTTTTCGTTTCAGGGCCCGGATCAGCTTCCGGGTATTGCCCAGACCGCTGACTACGGCACACCGCAGTTCTTTGCCTCCTAAAGTATAGGTGGCTTCCCGGAGAGCCGGACCGGTGCGGATGGCGGCGAAATAGTCCGGGTCCGGATTTTTCCCCATGAGTTTGGCATAAGCCGTCCGCAGGGCTGCTTCCATGACGCCGCCGGTGGCACCGAAGATGGTCCCGGCGCCGGTGAAAGTCCCCATAGGGTCATCCAAAGGCTCTTCCGGCAAAAGGGCCGGATCCAGATGGTCCGCCCGAAGCATGCGGATGAATTCCCGGGTGGTCAGGGAAAGGTCTACATCGGGTCCATGGACCGTCCGCATGGTGGGCAGGGCACATTCTGCCTTTTTGGCCAGGCAGGGCATGATGGAAACACAATAGACCTTTTCCGGTTCCACCCCAAGTTTTTCCGCCAGCCAGGTCTTGGCCATGGCCCCGAACATCTGCTGGGGGGATTTGGAGGTAGAAAGCTGGCTGGTGAGTTCTGGATACTGTCCCTTTAGAAAACGGACCCATCCGGGACAGCAGCTGGTGAACATGGGATACTCGCGGGTATCTCCTTTGGAAAAACGTTCTAAGAATTCATTGGCCTCTTCCATGATGGTCAGATCCGCTCCGAAGGTGGTGTCATACACATGGTCGAAGCCAAGCCGGCGGAGGGCTGCTGCCATCTTCCCGATGGTCCCTTCCCGCCGGGGCAGGCCGAAAGCTTCACACCAGGCTGTCCGGACCGCCGGTGCCACTTGGACCACTGTCACTTTTTCCGGGTCTGCCAGGGCTTCATAAAGTTTTGCCGTATCATCCCGTTCCCGCAGCCCTGCCACCGGGCAGTGGATGATGCACTGGCCGCACAGGGTACAGTCCGAATCTTTGATCACCCGGTTGCCGGAAACATCGATGGTGGTCCGGCCGCCGGTGCCTGCCACATCCCAGATGTGCATATCCTGGATCTTGTCGCAGACCTGGATGCAGCGCATGCATTTGATGCATTTGTTGTAATCATGGTACAGGGGGTAGGTGGTGGTCCAGGCTTTCCGCAGCCCCTTGGGCAGCTGTTCTTCATAGGGGCTGTCATGGATCCCCAGATCGTTGGCCAGGGTCTGGAGCCGGCAGTTCCCGCTGCGGACACAGGTAGCGCAGCGGCAGTCGTGTTGGGACAGGATCAGCTCCACATTGATCTTCCGGGTACGCCGGGCCCGGGGAGAATTGGTGTGGACCACCATGCCGTCCCGGACAGGACTGTTGCAGGCCGTCACCATGGCGTGTTCTCCTTCCACCTCCACGCAGCAGACCCGGCAGGCGGCGATTTCGTTCAGGTCTTTCAGGTAGCACAGATGAGGGATCTGGATCTGGACCTTGCGGGCCGCTTCCATGATGGTGGTCCCTTCCGGCACCTGGAACGTTTTGTTGTCGATGGTACAGGTTACCATTCCCGGTTCCTCCCTCCTTTGAAGCTTCCGTAGCCGAAGTGGTCACAGCGCAGACAGCGGCTGGCTTCCTGCAGGGCCTCTTCTGGGGTCATCCCTTCCGAGACCAAGCGGAAATCTCCCACACAATGGGGGGTGCAGTGCTGCTTCAGGTTCACACGGCCACAGGGAGGGGTGTTGGTGAAATGGGCGGGCGGGATCTCCACTCCGCAGGAGATCCGGTGATGGTATCCAAAGAAGGAATCGATGTTGTCCGCGGCGACCTTGCCGGCTGCCACTGCCTTGATCACCGTGGCGGGCCCAGAAACCGCATCCCCGCCAGCAAACAGGTTCCCCAGGCCCGGGATGCTGCTGGAAAGGTCCGCCTGGATGGTCCCTCGGCTGACCGTGACCCCGATGGCTTCGAAGGGCTTGGTGACGATGGACTGGCCGATGGCCACGATGATGGCATCACAGGGGAAGCGCCGTTCCGGCAGGTCCGCTTTCACCGGGTTGGGCCGGTTCTTGCCGTTATAGGGGCCGATGTGCTGGGGCTGGGTCCAGAGGGCTGTCACCTGGCCGTTTCCGTCCGTCTCGATCCGGCTGGGAGCTTCCAAGGTGACGATCTCGCAGCCTTCCGCCATGGCCGCCTGGATTTCTTCTTCCAGGGCGGTCATATCTTCCAGTCGCCGCCGGTAGATGCACTGGACGGAAGCGGCTCCCAGGCGTTTGGCCGTGCGGGTGGCATCCATGGATACGTTGCCCCCGCCGATGACGCAGATCCGCTTGCCGGAGAAATCCGGTACCCGGCCTTCCCCGATGTCCCGGAGCAGCCGGACCGCACTGTAGACTCCCTGGGCCTCTTCTCCTTCCAGATGGAGCTTCTTGTCGCTGTGGGCCCCGATGGCGATGTAGACCGCGTCATACCGCTGCTGGAGCTCTTCGACGGAAAGGTCCGTCCCCACGGATACGCCGGTGTGGACCTGGATCCCTGCAGAAAGGATGTAAGCCAGGTCTTTGTCCAGGATCTCCAGGGGCAGCCGATAGTTGGGGATGCCGTACCGGAGCATGCCGCCTAGCTGGGGCCGCTGTTCGTAGACGGTGACGCTGTGCCCCATGAGGGCCAGGTAGTAGGCAGCTGTCAGGCCTCCCGGGCCGCCGCCGATCACAGCCACTGTCTTGCCGGTAGCCGGGGCCGGGGAAGGCGCCTGGGCCGGTTTGGCATGGTCCACAGCGAACCGCTTCAGTCCGCAGATGTTCACCGAATCATCTACCATCTGCCGGCGGCAGTGGAGCTCGCAGGGATGTTCACAGACGTAGGCGCAGACCGCTGGGAACGGATTGTCCTTGCGGATCAGTTCCAGGGCCTCTTCGTAATGGCCTTCCCGGATCAGGGCGATATAGCCGGGGATATCCACATGGGCCGGGCAGGTGGAGACACAGGGTACTGGATGGCTGAGCCCGCAGATACAGCGGCCGTTGAGCACATGTTCTTCATAATCTTCCCGGAAGCCTCGGACTCCCTTCAGCACCATATACGCTGCCTCATAGCCGATGGCACAGTCCGAAGAATCGGCGATCACCTGGGCAGTATCCTCGATCAGATCGATGGTTTCCAGGGTCGCCGTCCGTTCCAGCACCTGCTCGATCAGGGATTCCAGCTGTCCCAGCCCCACCCGGCAGGGGACACATTTCCCGCAGCTCTGGGCATGGCAGAAGCGCAGGAAATTCAACGCCATATCCACAGGACAGAGCCCCGGCGAACTGGCACTGATCCGGCGGTGCATATCCTGATACAGGCCGTTCAGGACCGTTTGGGCCCGTCCCGGGGTCTCGATTTGCAAACGACTCACGATTTTCTCCCCCTTTAAAGAATCCTGGTTCGATTTCTGAAAATAAAATGAACAGATACGCCTTTATTTTACAGTTTCAGAGCAAATAATGTCAACAATTTCGATAGAAAAATCTGATAAATCTCAAAAGGACTGAAATTTTTTTGGCAGGATATCCTAAAGGGATTTCCTAAAAATTACTAGGGATTGACCTTCCCTTTTGGAAAATTCTATAGTACAATTATAGGAAATTATTCTTGCTGCGAGGAGGAAACATGAAAATCTCTACCAAGGGACGGTATGCCCTGCGCCTGATGATCGATCTGGCCATGAACGGCACCGAATCCTATGTACCTATCAAAAGCGTCTCTCAAAGACAGGAAATCTCAGAAAAATACCTGGAACAGATCATTACCCAGCTCTCCCGCGCCAAACTGGTGAAAAGCGCCAGAGGAGCTCAGGGGGGATACAAACTGGTCCGTGACCCCCATGACTACACTGCCGGAGAGATCCTCCGGGCTGTGGAAGGATCCCTGGCCCCGGTGGCCTGCCTGGAACCTGGCCACGTGATCTGCAGCCGGGCCGCCCACTGCGTCACCCTGGACCTGTGGAAAGAAATCCAGGACGCCATCGACAGCATCGTGGACAACACCACCCTGGCAGATCTGGTGGAAAAACAGAAAAAGAAGGGGTTGTGAAAAGAGGGGCTGCTGCAGGAGCAGCAGCCCCTTCAGTCTGGAGTCGGAAATCTCAGGATAGGACCTGGCTTGATGGCCAGGTCTTTTTGATGTGTATAAAGGACGCAGGAACTGAATAGGATGCCGTAGGGGCGGGTCAAAATTTTTGCCTCCGGCAAAATGTTGCCAGAGCCGCCCGCCCAGTTCACATCTTTCCCTGCTGTCAAATGGATGGCTTTTGAGATAACCTTCACAGGGATTTTTGCGCACAAAAAAGCACCCACACGGTCAAACCCCGCATGGATGCTTGCTTTTGGTCTGGTGGAGCACAGGGGGATCGAACCCCTGACCTCAAGATTGCGAACCTTGCGCTCTCCCAGCTGAGCTAGTGCCCCAATACGTAGTATTATAGCGCTTCCGGGGAAAGTGTGCAAGGAGAAATCACTTTTTTGAGTATAGCCTTGAGTACAGTAATAATTGCTGAAGAAAATGTTTGGTAAGAAACATGGGGTGAAAGAGCGGCTCACTTGCAAACCCATTCCTGTATCTTTGGATGGTGGATCCCATACATCCGGCAAGGTATGCGGTCTTTTCAGAATCTGCCCCCACCACCGGGCAGCCCGGCCGCCCATCACCGAGAACTTGTTGACACCTACCTTTTTTATGGTGGGAAGAGAAAAAAATAAGGATTGTGCTATAATATTCTGTATAAACAGTTTTTTTTATTCCAGCATTCTGCAGTTTCTATCTGAAAGGGAGGAAGATATCGTGGGACTCAGGAAATTCAGCTTTAATTTTGGCAGGTCCACCCAGGAAGTGGAACTGCCGGAGGAACGGATCAGCAGCATCATCGAAGGACGTCCGGTGCCGGCAGTGGATGTGGAACAGGCCGCTTTGGAGGCTATGCGTCATCCCATCGGCTGCAAGCCTCTGCAGGAAATGTTCCGAAAAGGGGACAAAGTCTGCCTGGTCATCGCCGATGTGACCCGTTCCTGGAACCGCTCTTCAGAATATGTGATCCATGTGGTCAATGAATTGAACCTGGCCGGTGTGCCGGATGAAGATATGTACATCGTCTTTGCCCAAGGGACCCACCGGGAGCAGACCCCGGAGGAAAATGTCCGGGTGGTGGGAGAAGAAGTGGCCCGGAGGATCCGGATGTACCAGCACCACTGCCGGAACAAGGATGAACTGACCTGTGTAGGGACTACCCGGTTCGGGACCAAAGTGATGCTGAACAAGCGGGTGGTGGAAGCCGACAAGATCGTGATCATCGATGGGATCACTGCCCATCTCTTTGCCGGCTATGGAGGCGGACGGAAACTGCTCCTGCCCGGTGTGGCCGGCTGGGATACCATCCAGGAGAACCACTGCCACGCCCTGGCGGACCATTTCGGAGATGGCATCAATCCCAAGACCCGGAACGGGGTGCTCCATGACAACCCAGTGAACTACGATATGCTGGAAGCTATGGATATGGTGCGGCCCACTTTCCTGGTCCATTCCATCATCAACAATGAGGGAGAAATCTGCAATATCGTGGCCGGGGATCCCTACCAGGCTTGGCTGGAAGGGACTCGGATCTGCCATGACAACCAGGCGGTTTCCTTTAAGGAGCGGGCGGATGTGACCTTTGCCTGCGCTGGGGGCTATCCCAAGGATGTTTCCCTATACCAGGGCTGCAAATGCTACGATCCGGCGGATGTGACCACCAAACCGGGGGGCATCATCATTGCCATCATGGAGGCCAGTGACCTGTATGAACCGCCAGAATATCTGGGCAGTTTCAAGTATGACAGTGAACAGGAAATGGAAAAGGATCTGCGGAAGAATTTCAGCATTCCCTTCTTCGTGGCTTTTAACCTGTTCTGCATGACCCACCGGTACACCATCTACCTGGTGACGAAAAAAGAGAATTTCGAGGCCATCCGGAAGACCAACCAAATCCCCTGCGCCACCGTCGCTGAAGCCTGGGAAAAGGCCCAGGCCCAGTTGGAACGGGAGGGGAAAAAGGATTATACCCTGAACCTCATCCCCCACTGCGGCGGCGTCATCGCAGAAGAACCGGGGAAGTGAAAAAAGAGGGGGGGTGCTGCACTGATGTGACCCCAAAAAGTTAGACCTTAGTAACGAGATGGTTCTTACTGTCTCGT
>ERZ791917.1379-NODE-1379-length-13865-cov-4.835192_pt1 | contig 13865 bp, 15 predicted proteins | sample MGYA00510138_ERZ791917 | MGnify/ENA primary metagenome ERZ791917 (study PRJEB30046, sample SAMN00792102) | human gut metagenome | study: EMG produced TPA metagenomics assembly of the A metagenome-wide association study of gut microbiota in type 2...
TCGGCAACGTGGGCGGCGTGTTCTACGGCGGCGCGGACTATCCGTTCCACCAGACTGGCCTGTCTCTGGGCCGCTGCTACACCTTCGGTATGCTGGCAGCAAAGCACGCCATGGGCAAGTAAGACCTCCTGAAAGCAACACGAACCCCCTCCGGGTCAGCCCGGAGGGGGTTTTTTGCATACAAAAAAGGCTCTGCAGCATTTTGCCGCAGAGCCTTCGTTTTTTACAGATGATACCGGGACGGCTTACTGTGCCTGGCTCAGGCAGTCGTCCATGGCGGTGAACACCGCGTCGCTGGTCATGGTAGCACCGGCAACAGCGTCCACACCGCTGGTGGAACCGGCCTTGGTCAGCTGGTCTGCCAGAGTTTCAGCAGCAGTGCCGCCCAGTTCGGGAGTCTCGCCGGAAGCATCGATCTCCACACCGGTCATCCGGCCGCCGGTGACGGTGACGGTGACAGTCACATCACTCAGGCAGCCCTGAGCGCTGGACGTATAGATGCCATCCGTCAGGCTGGCGGCGTTGTCGGCAGCGGGCACAGTGCCGGTGCTCTTGATGTACAGGCCGAGCACAACTGCCATAATGACAGTGACAACAGCCATGATGATAACATTCCGGGTGAGTTTCTTCATAAAAGATCAAATGCTCCCTTTTGACGTGATATATTTTTTATTTTGCGGGTTTGAAACTGTCGCGCAGGGTGACGACGCGGTTGTAAACGCCGGGGTTCTTGGAGTCCGGGGTAAAGAAGCCGGTGCGCACGAACTGGAATTTCTCACCGGGCTTTGCATCCTTCAGGCTTTCTTCCAGCTTGCAGCCCTTGCACACAACAACGCTTTCCGGGTTCAGGTAGTCCTTGTAATCGCTGCCCTCGGGGATGGCGTTCATGTTGGCCTCGGTAAACAGCTTGTCGTACAGACGCACCTCGGCATCCACGGCATGGGCGGCACTCACCCAATGGATGGTGCCCTTGACCTTGCGGCCGTCGGCGGGATTGCCGTTGCCCGTCTCAAGGTCGGCGGTGCAGTGGATGGCGGCAATGCTGCCGTCGGCATTCTTCTCCACGCCGGTGCACTTGACGATGTAAGCGCCCATCAGACGCACCTCACCGCCAATGGTCAGGCGCTTGAACTTAGGAGGCGGCACCTCGGCAAAGTCCTCATTCTCGATCCACAGCTCTTTGGTAAAAGCCACCTTGCGGGTGGTGGTATCGTTGGCTTCGCGGTTGGGGTTGTTGGCTACATCAAAGTACTCGGTCTTGTCCTCCGGGTAGTTGTCTACGATCAGCTTTACGGGGTCCAGCACGGCAATGCGGCGCTGAGCGGTCAGGTCCAGCTCGCTGCGGATGCAGGCTTCCAGCTGGCGCATGTCGATCAGGTTGTCGGATTTAGAAATGCCGGCCTCCCGCACGAAGGTGAAGATGGAGGTGGGGGTGTAGCCGCGGCGGCGCAGGCCGCACAGGGTGGGCATACGGGGGTCGTCCCAGCCGTCCACAATGCCCATTTCCACCAGCTCACGCAGGTAGCGCTTGCTCATGACGGTGTTGGTCATGTTCAGGCGTGCAAACTCACGCTGCTTGGGGAAGGCAGTGCCGAAAATGTTCTCGATGACCCAGTTGTACAGCGGACGGTGGTTCTCGAACTCCAGACTGCACATGCTGTGGGTGATGCCCTCAATGGCATCCTGAATGGGGTGTGCGAAGTCGTACATCGGGTAGATGCACCACTTGCTGCCCTGACGGTGATGCTCGGCATACTTGATGCGGTAGATAGCCGGGTCACGCATGTTCATGTTGGGGCTGGCCAGATCGATCTTGGCACGCAGGGTCTTTTCGCCCTCCTGGAACTCACCGGCACGCATCCGGCGGAACAGGTCAAGATTCTCTTCCGGGGTGCGGTCGCGCCACGGAGAAGGACGGGAAGGCTTGCCGGCATCGGCACCGCGGTACTCGCGCATTTCGTCGCGGGTCAGGTCGTCCACGTAGGCCTTGCCCTCCATGATGAGCTTTTCGGCATACTCGTAGCACTTGTCAAAGTAGTCGCTGCCGTAGAAGATGCCGCCGTTGGGGTCGGCGCCCAGCCAGTGCAGATCCTCGATGATGCTGTTCACGTACTCCTCACCCTCGCGGGCAGGGTTGGTGTCGTCCAGACGCAGGTTGAACTTACCGCCGTACTGGTTTGCAATGGACCAGTTGATGTAGATGGCCTTGGCACTGCCGATGTGCAGGTAGCCGTTGGGCTCGGGCGGGAAGCGGGTATGGATCTCGCGGATCTTGCCCTCGGCCAGATCGGCGTCGATGATGTCGGTCAGAAAGTTTTTATCTGCCATGTGTTTTCCCCCTGTCAAAGGCACAAAGTGCCTATATATTCCATAATACTATATAATACACTATTTTTACTGCACCTTCAAGATGAAAGCCGGAACTTCTGGGGCAAATGCGCATTTTTGCGTGGAATTTTGCTGTGAATTGCCCGATTTCCACAACTTTTTCCCTATCCCTTGACACCGCCGTGCAAGGAGAGTATATTTTTGCATGGCATACAGCGCATTTTGCCGTGCTTAAAATAGGAGGAACCCCATGAACAGTTTAAAAGAAGCGTTCAGCATGAAAAATATGCTGAAGAATTTAAATTTCTTCGGTGAGCTGAATCTCGGCCTGATCCTGACGGCGGTCGGCATCGTTTACTTTAAAAATCCCAATCATTTTGCATTTGGCGGCACCTCGGGCCTGTCCATTCTGCTGGCAGACCTGTTCCCTAAGATCAACGTGGGCGGCTTTATGTGGATCATCAACCTGATCCTGGTAGTGCTGGGCTTTGTCTTTCTGGGCATCAAGACCATGGGCTGGACGATCTATTCTTCCTTTGCGCTGTCCTTTTTTGTGTCGGCGTGCGAGTGGCTCTATCCCGTCAACGTTTCCATGAGCGGCGATGCCATGCTGGATCTGGTGTTCGCCGTGTTCCTGCCGGCTCTGGGCGCGGCGATCGTATTCGACATCGGTGCATCCACCGGCGGTACGGATATTGTGGCCCTGATCCTGGCAAAATATACCTCTATGGAGATCGGCAAGGCCCTGATGGTCAGCGATATCCTCATCGTGCTGGCGGCGGCATGGCGGTTTGGCATGGGCACCGGCCTGTACTGTATCCTGGGCCTGATCGCCAAGAGCTTTGTGGTGGATGGTGCCATCGAGAACATTCGCCTGCGCAAGGTGTGCACCATCGTGACGGCCAACCCGCAGCCCATTCTGGACTTCATCATCAAGGACATGAACCGCTCTGCTACTGTGGAAAAGGCCTACGGTGCCTATACCCACCACGAGCTGAGCGTGCTGGTGACGGTGCTGACCCGCCGTCAGGCCCTGCAGCTGCGCAACTTCCTGCGTGAGAACGACCCCCGGAGCTTTATCACCATCGTCAACTCCAGCGAGATCATCGGCAAGGGTTTCCGCTCCTTTAATTGAATATCAACGGGATTCGGCGGGCAGAGAGCAGCAGGCTCTCTGCCCGCCGTTTGTTGTGAAAAGGGTACGCTTCATCGGGGAAAAGTAGAAAAATAGAACGAATAATCGAAATGCTTTTAAAAATCCGGGGGATATTTGGCAGTGTTTCCATTGCGGCGGATTCAGGATAATGGTATAATAAAAGTGTATGGCATTCTGGAACGGAATGCTGCTTATAAGAGAATCAAAGGAGAAAAAAAATGAATTATCCTGATGTATATTCTGAAATCGATGCAAATGAGATGGTATATATCGTCGGCGGTTCGCCGGATTACATGGGTCTGTTCAATTATCTGATCGGCAATTATCTGCGTGACGCGGTGCTGAGCGATGCGCGCTCTGCGGTGTGGAACAGTGCAAAAAAAGGTTCGCTCACTCCGATGGAGGACTGGATGAAGAATTTCTGGAATATGAACATCTTTGCCAAGACCGGTTATCTTTACGGTGTCTTCCGCCTTGGTGAAACGATTATGGGATATCTGAATAAGTGACATTGAAAATGAAACAGACACAAAAACACAAGAGGCTTCTGATCGCAGGGGGCGTGCTTGCAGTGATGGCTCTTTGTGCTGCAGCATGGTTCGGCTTTACTGCGATGGGAAATGCGCAGTTGGAAGCGGACTCCGCACTGGAGAAACCGGGCAGTTCCAGCGAAAGCGTTGAGAAGGTTACGGTCACAGACGATGAATTGAGTCAGCTGATCAAGGGAGATATCACGCTGGACAGCGTTCTGCAGGATGCGGGCGGAATCGCTTTTGAATCGGATGAAGAGAGCAGCTCTGAAAAGACGGAACAAACTGCCGGGTCGGAGCAGGCGGCATCTTCGCAGCATTCGGCTGCTTCCAGCAAAACAATCGATAAGCCTCAAGCAGAAAGCAGCCCCCAGAAAACACAATCGGCTGCGTCTGCGTCTGCGTCTGCGTCTGCGTCTGCGTCAAGCAAGCCCGCACCTGCAGGATACGAAGAAGAACTCAAGGCACTGATCCGGCAGGTGTATGCGGTCAAGGCGCGTGCGGAAAACGGCTTGAACGCCTGCATTGCGGAATCAAAAGCAGAATACAGGGCGCTTCCGAAAAGTCAGAAAACGCAGACGAGGAAACTTATGATCGTTCTTTCCAAGTCGAGCGAGTTGAATGCGTTGCAGGCTTCCTGTGATAAGGAAATGGACAGCATCGTGAGCCAGATGCGCACAATTCTGCAGGAAAACGGACAGAGCACGGCTTTGGCTGATCAGGTGATGGAAACATATAAGGCCGAGAAGAGCGCACGCTATACGGAACTGAAAAACAAATTTTACAGTTGATTCGAAAAAGCCCATGCCCGTACAAAGATGAAACAATGAGACGACCGGAGGATGGAAAATTTTATGGAAAAACAAACCGAGTATGAGCAGGAGATCGATCTGGTTTCACTGTTCTTCGCTGTTCTGCACAAATACCGGCAGATCTTTGCAGCGGCAGTTGCCTGTGCGGTGCTGTTTGGCGCAGTTGGCATGTTCAAACATGTGCGCAGCCAGAAGGCGGCAGAAGCTGCATCTGAAAATGGTGAAGAGATCGTCCGAACGGCAGAAGAGCAGAAGTATGAAGAGGACATGGTCGAATACCGTGCTGCTCAAACAGCGCACGACAAAAATGTTGCGAGCTACAATCATCAGCTGAAGCAGAATGAAGCGGATCAGGCCCGTGCAGAGTTCGATATTAAAAATGCGCAGGAGTACATTGACAAGTCTGTGCTGAACAGTCTGGATCCGTATAATGTCAATGTGGCAAATGCGGTCTTTTATATTACCACCGATTACAAGATCCTGCCGGGCATGGACTACCAGAACCCGGATTACACCGGCGCGGTGCTCAGCGCTTATTCCAGTCTGCTGACGAGCCACGAAACGATCGGAGCGATCGCGGAGCAGTTCGGGATGGAAGAACGCTATATGCGCGAACTGATCACGGTTTCGGTGGACAGCGGAACCCGACTGCTGACCATCAGTACGGAAGGCAAGGATGCCCAGCAGGCAAATGACATCATGGATGCCATGCTGAAGCGTTTTGCCCAGTTATACGATGTCATTGAGAGTACTGTGGGTGAACATGAGACCACGCAGGTTTCTCTCAGCAGCACCACAACCGTGCTGACCAGTCTGAGAGATCAGCAGCAGAACACCCGTGACAATATGATCCAGCTGCAGAACAATCTGACCGACCTCCAGAGCAATCACGAACTGCTGGAGCAGAGTATCCAGACGGCGGACAAAGATTTTGCGGCAACGGAAAAACCGAAAGATCCGAAGGGTGCGGGCAACTCCGCTGTGAAATATGCTGCGATAGGCTTCCTGCTGGGAGCCGTACTGGTGGCCGGCGCTACTGTATGCAGTTTCTTGGTGGAAGGAAAGGTTTGCGCGGCAGATGAACTGCAAAAATACTGCGGCATCGGGGTGCTTGGCACACTGGCAAACGATGCTTCTCAAAAGGCAAAGGGGCTGGATGCAGCCATCAACAAGCTGGAAAAACGGCCGGACGGCAGTATGAACGGCGCGATGGTCGAGTTGATTGCAGCGACGATTCACAGCCGTGTGCCGCAGGCAGAGAATATCCTGATCACGGGCGACATCTCTGCCCAGCAACTGGCTTCCCTGCGGGATGCGCTGCAGGCGTGCAGCGTGCTGAAAGGAACGACCGTTGCATCGGCTGACAGCATTCTGGTCAGTTCGGCAGCTGTGCAGCAGGCTGCACAGGCGGATGTGATCCTTTTGGCGGCAGACTGCGCCTGCTCCAAGTACCGAACAGTCAGCGCGCAAAATGAGAAGATCCGGGAGCTTGGCAAGGAAGTGCTTGGCTGCATCTTGTATGCATGAGGCGGCGGAGCCAGCTATTGACGAACCGCTCCAAAAACGATATACTATATTCCGGCGGTGCAGCAGTGCCGCCGGATGCCGGGGTGTTGCGCAGTTGGTAGCGCGCCTGCTTTGGGAGCAGGAGGCCGCGAGTTCGAGTCTCGCCACTCCGACCATAAGAAAAGCCACGATGAACCGTTCACAAATGCGGTTTTGTCGTGGCTTTATTTGTTGCCAGTCCCCTGAGATCCGGCTGGAAGATGCCTTATTTGTGCGTTACCGTCTCAAAAACCATCCCTGCGCTAAAGGGCAAATGCGCATCCGGCAGCTTTCCGATTTTGTTCTTTTTTTATTTACAAACAGTACCTTGACACCGAAATATCCTTTTTGTAATCTTAAAGAGTATTCTGAATGTAAGTGAATGCCGTCCCGAATCAATACGGTTTTTTCGGGCAGGGCGGCAGGAAGTTTCTCCAGCGAATGTCCTGGAGTGGTACCTCGCTTCCGCAGGCAGCAGGGCGGGACTGGAGTCCCGGGCTGTTCGCAGAGAAAGCTTCCTGATGGCCTGCCAAGTGAGCGCAAGCTGACGGCAACGGGAGAAAGGAGCAACTATCAATGGATCATCTGCAGAACGTAATGGGATACTTCGACCAGCAGCAGCCGCTGTGCGCCGAACACGATCGCATCAGCAAGGATCTGTACAAGGAGTTTGGCGTTAAAGCGGGCCTGCGCGACGAAAACGGCAAGGGTGTGCTGGCAGGCCTGACCAATATCTCCGATATCCGCGCCTTCCAGTATGTGGACGGGGTGAAAAAGCCTGCCGACGGTCAGCTGCTCTACCGCGGCTACGACGTGAAAGACCTGATCCGCGGGTCGTCCGGCAGCCGCTTTGCCTTTGAGGAAGCGGGCTATCTGCTACTGTTCGGTGAGCTGCCCACGCAGGAAAAGCTGGAAGAGTTCTGCCGCGTGCTGGGCGAGTGCCGCACCATGCCCACCAACTTTACCCGTGATGTGATCATGAAGGCCCCCAGCCACGATATCATGAACTCCATGGCCCGCAGCGTGCTTACACTGGCATCCTACGACCCCAAGGCCGGTGATCTGGAAATTTCCAATGTGCTGCGCCAGAGCATCCAGCTGGCCGGCATCTTCCCCATGCTGGCCGTGTACAGCTACCATGCCTATAACCACTACGAAAAAGACGGCAGCATGTACATCCACCGGCCGGACCCGGAGCTTTCCACCGCAGAGAACTTTTTGCGGATGTTGCGCCCGGATATGAAGTACACCGAGCTGGAAGCCCGCGTGCTGGATGTGGCATTGCTGCTGCATGCCGAGCACGGCGGCGGCAACAACTCCACCTTTACCACCCGCGTGGTCACTTCGTCTGGCACCGATACCTACTCGGCCATGGCGGCTGCCCTGTGCTCCCTCAAAGGCCCGCGCCACGGCGGTGCCAACCTGATGGTGATGCAGATGATGCAGAACATCCGCGAAAACCTGCACGACACCGAGGACGATGAAGAGCTGGAAGCCTACCTGAAAAAGCTGCTGCACGGCGAAGCATTTGACCGCAAGGGCCTGATCTACGGCATGGGCCATGCGGTGTACTCCCTCAGTGACCCCCGTGAGGTGGTATTCAAGGGCTATGTGGAACAGCTGGCCCACGAGAAGGGCCGCGACAAGGACCTTGCCCTTTACAACAAGATCGAGCACATGGCCCCGCAGCTGATCGCGGAGGAGCGCAGAATTTTTAAGGGTGTCAGCCCCAATGTGGACTTCTACAGCGGCTTTGTGTACGATATGCTGGGCATCCCCATGGAGCTGTACACGCCGCTGTTCGCCGTGGCCCGCGTGATGGGCTGGAGCGCCCACCGCATTGAAGAGCTGCTCAGCGCAAACAAGATCATCCGCCCGGCCTACAAGAGCCTTGGCGGCACCCACAAATATATCCGCCGCAATGAGCGGGAATAACAGGGAGGATGCATGATGAGCGTGGAACTGAAACATCACCCGGAAGAATGGTTCTTCCTGCACAATTTTGATATCGACAGGGTGTTCAGCACCATCCAGCGGGCGGATTACCTGATCTTATATTACATTAAGATGCAGGCCGAACAGCACCCAGACCGTAAGGTTTATCTGGCTGACCTTGCTGCTGTTATGGGCCTGAAGGTGACAGAGCTTTCCAAGGCCGTTGAAAAGCTGCAGGACAAAGGCTTTGTGGCATGGAAGACCGACCGTGAAGCGGGCCGCACCTATGTGGAGCTTTCCAGCAAGGCTGTGGAGCTGATGGCGGAGGAGCGCGCGTTCATGCAGCGCTGTTACGCCCGCCTGCGTGCAGAGCTTGGCGACGAAGAACTGCATCGTGCAGTAAGCACCATGCAGAGCGTGACGACCATCCTGAAGGATGAACGGGAACACAGCGGCGTATAAAAACAGCCTCAACGAAAAAATGAGATAGACCTCCCCGAAAGGGGTTGCCTATCTCATTTTTTGTTGTAAACTGAGGTTCCCGGATCAACCAATAAATTCTACTGAAAAAAGCCAAAACGGCTATTTTAAATCGTTTACCGGATCAGGTTCACAAATACCGGGCAGAGCACTGCGGTCAGCACACCGGCCACCGCAATGGAAAGGCCGCTCATGGCACCTTCCACCTCGCCCATCTGCAGGGCTTTGCTGGTGCCCACGGCATGGGCCGAAGTTCCGATACCCACGCCCTTGGCGATGGGGTCGGTGATGTGGAACATCTTGCACACCGTCTCAGCCAGCAGCGCTCCCACGATGCCGGTAACAATGACGATTGCACCGGTCAGGGCAGCAATGCCGCCCAGCTCAGCGGCCACATCCATGCTGATGGCGGTGGTCACGGATTTGGGCAGCAGGGTGGCATACTGCTCACGGGTCAGGTCCAGCGCCAGTGCCAGCGCCAGTGCGCTGCCAAGGCTCACCAGCGTGCCCACCGCGATACCCGCAATGATGGCGGCGGCGTTCTCTTTCAGCAGGTCGATTTTTTCATACAGCGGAATGGCCAGTGCCACGGTGGCGGGCAGCAGCAGATAGTTCACCGGTGCCGCGCTGACCTTGTAGTCTGCATACGGGATGCTGCACACCGACAGAAAAATGATTACAAAGATGCTGCCCAGCAGCAGCGGGTTAAAAATGGCTTTGCCTGTCACCTTATTGATAAGGGTGCCCAGTGCAAACGCAGCCAGCGTAAGCAGAACGCCCCATGCTGCGGAGCCGGACAGAAAATCATTCAGCAGCTGCGTCATTGTCAGCCTCCTTTTTCTTGCGGCCGGTCAGGGCCTGCGTGGTCTTGCCTGCACTCACCATCACCAGCACAGTGACCGGGATAATGGCAATGAGGATGGGCAGCAGCATCTCGCCCATCTCTGCCCACAGTTCCATCACACCGGCGGCAGCGGGCACGAACAACAGCGGGAAGATGCCTGTGAGATAGGTTCCCACCTCTTTCACATCGTCCAGCTTTACCAGCTTGAAGTTCAGCGCTGCCAGCAGCAGCACCAGACCGTAGACGCTGGCCGGGACTGGCAGCGGCAGCACTACATGAAGGATCTCGCCCAAAAAACAAAACGCAAGAATGCGCGCAAACTGAAAAATATATTTCGTAGTAAAGTTCCCCTTTCCTCGATCAAAAGCGTAAATGGTCACATCAAGGGTAAAGTATACCGCACCTGCCCCAATCCATCAACCGTGATTCTGGATAAGAAACACTGCACATTTTGCCGAGAACTGTGCAAAAAAAGCGCGCCGGTCAAGCCGGTGCGCTTTTTTTGCATGTTATCAGAAATACCGTCAGATCACATAATCATTCCCGGCCTGATCAGGCCGGGCGAGATCGGCCAGCGTGATATTGCCGAAGTAGTTGGAGATCAGATCGTTCAGCCCCTTCCACATCTCGTAGGTGCGGCAGTTTGCCATGCGGGAGCAGGGGGCCGCTCTGGGGGTCAGGCAGCTCACCGGCGCAAGGCTGCCCTCGGTCAACATCAGGATCTCGCCCACGGTGTACTGATCCGGGCTGCGGGTGAGCCGGTAGCCGCCGCCCTTGCCGCGCAAGCCCTCCAGAAAGCCGTTCTGCACCAGCACCTTAAGGATGTTTTCCAGATATTTTTCCGAGATCTCCTGCCGGGCAGCGATCTCCTTGAGAGGGACATATTTTTCAGACTGATGCTCGGAAAGGTCGATCATCACGCGCAGTGCATAGCGCCCTTTGGTGGACACGATCATAATAGTGTACTTCCTTTGTTGGTTATAGATTGAGTTTTTAACCTATTATACAACAGGGTAAATAATATTTCAATCCCACTTTTTTCAAAAAATCCATTGACAACCGCACAGAACAGGTCTATAATACCATCAAACCCACAAACAATGTTGGTATAAAGGTTTTGGAACCAGGTCGTCCAGCAGGGCACATGTGCCCATAACTGTATCAGGGAGGAAACTACAATGAGCAAGATTTATACTGCCGCAGATCAGCTGATCGGTCATACTCCGTTGCTGGAGCTGACCCACATTGAAAAGGAGCAGGAGCTGCCTGCCCACATCATTGCCAAGTTGGAATACTTCAATCCGGCCGGTTCTGTCAAGGATCGCATCGCCAAAAAGATGATCGATGATGCCGAGGAAAAGGGCCTGCTGAAGGAAGGTTCCGTAATCATTGAGCCTACCTCCGGCAATACTGGCATCGGTCTGGCCGCTGTGGCAGCCGCCAAGGGCTACCGCATCATCATCGTGATGCCCGAGACCATGAGCGTGGAGCGCCGCCAGCTGATGAAGGCTTACGGTGCAGAGCTGGTGCTGAGCGAGGGTGCCAAGGGCATGAAGGGTGCCATTGCCAAGGCCGATGAGCTGGCAAAGGAGATCCCGAATTCCTTCATCCCCGGCCAGTTCGTGAACCCGGCCAACCCTCAGGCCCACATCGAGACCACCGGCCCCGAGATCTGGGAGGACACCGACGGCAAGGTGGATATCTTTGTGGCAGGCGTGGGCACCGGCGGCACCGTGACCGGCGTGGGCCAGTACCTGAAGAGCAAGAACCCGAACGTCAAGGTGGTGGCTGTAGAGCCTGCTTCCTCTCCTGTGCTGAGCAAGGGCACCGCAGGCGCACACAAGATCCAGGGCATCGGCGCGGGCTTTGTGCCGGACGTACTGGACACCAAGGTGTATGACGAAATCATTGCCGTGGAGAACGACGATGCCTTTGCCACCGGCCGTCTGATCGGCCACAAGGAAGGCGTGCTGGTGGGTATCTCCTCCGGTGCTGCTGTTTATGCTGCCCTGCAGCTGGCAAAGCGCCCGGAGAATGCCGGTAAGAACATCGTGGTCCTGCTGCCCGATACCGGCGACCGCTACCTGTCCACCCCGCTGTTTGCAGACTGATCTTTCAAAAAGCTCGCTTCTCCCGTTCTGTGACTTCACAGGGCGGGAGTTTTTTGTTACAATATCCCTATCAAACACTTTGGAGATTTGCTCATGAATTACTATGCTGCCCCCATGGAGGGCCTGACCGACCGGGTGTGGCGGCAGGCACACCAGAAATGGTTCGGCCCTGCTGGCAATGCCGACCGCTACTATGCCCCTTTCATCTCCCCGCCGGAGAACCGGGTGCTCATTAAAAAGAAGATGGCCGAGCTTGCCCCTGCGGCAAACCCCGGCGCACCGGTGATCCCGCAGCTGCTGGCAAAGGACGGCGAACTTGCCGCATGGATGATCGGTGAGCTGCGCGGCCTTGGCTACACCGAGGTGAACCTGAACCTCGGCTGTCCTTCCGGCACCGTCACCGCCAAAGGCAAGGGTTCCGGGATGCTGCGCGACCCCGTCAAGCTGGACGCTTTTCTTGCCGCCGTATTTGCCAATGCGGAAGGGCCGATCTCGGTCAAGACCCGGCTGGGCGTGGAAAAGCCGGAAGAATTTGCTGCCATTCTGGACATCTATAACCGGTATCCCATCTGTGAGCTGACCATCCACCCGCGTGTGATGCGCCAGCTCTACCGCGGGCAGGCCGACCGTGCCGCTTTTGCTGCCGCCCTGCCCGGGTGCCGGATGCCCGTGTGCTACAACGGCGATGTGACCACCGCTGCGGACCTGCACACGTTGGAAGCGCAGTATCCGCAGCTGTCCGGCATCATGGTGGGTCGCGGCATCATTGCGGACCCGGCGCTCTTCCGTGAAGCACGCGGCGGCGCACCGGCCGCACGGGAAGAGCTGCGCGGATACCTTGACAACCTCTACCACGGATACTCCGAACTGTTCGGCAGCGCCGGGTGCGCGGTGAGCCGCATGAAGGGGCACTGGTTCTACCTCATTCACAAGTTTGAGGGGGCCGAAAAGCTGGAAAAGCAGCTGCGCAAGGTGCGGGAACCGTGGGAATATGAGGTCGTCGTAAACCAGATCTTTACCCTGCCGCTGGTGGAAAACGATTGAACCGCTCCCCGCTTATGCTCTGACCATATCTATAATAAATGCTGCTTTCCTCTGCGACCCCACCCGTGAAAATGGGGTTCAGGAAAGTCCGCAGACTTTCCTGAACCCCGAAATTTAAAATAATTTTTCCTCTGAACATGGCCAGAGCAGCGCGGAGGCCATTCCTGATCGTCCCACGCACAAAAAAGCCCGCCGTCTTGCAAGACAGCGGGCCGGAAAAGGACCGTATTACACGTTGAGATAGCTGCGCAGCATGGCCTGCAGCAGATCGTCCCGATCCACCTTGCGGATCATGGAACGGGCATTTTTATAGGTCGTGATGTAGGTGGGGTCTTCGGACAGGATATAGCCCACCAGCTGATTGACCGGATTATAGCCTTTTTCCTTTAAAGCATCGTACACCTGCTGTACGATCTCATGGATCTCATAGTCCTTTTTGTCGTGGATCGAAAAAATAGCGGTCTCGCCACTCACGGAATACACCCCCTTAGGAAGAACTACACTCATTGTACACGAATTGCGAGGAAACTTCAAGCTAAACAGACCGGATTTGCACAGTTTGCATAAAATTTCCGGTCCTGATTTTGCAGGCTGACGGCCTGCACCGCCGCAAACATTTTTTTCTTGGAGAATAACAAATATAAAATATCTAAAGCAATATAAATCAAAAACGGGATGGGTATTTTTCCCCATCCCGTTTTTCGTATACACTTCTTCTTTTCAAATTGACATAGCAGCATAATATCCATCGTTCATAGCTTGATAAATCTGCCCAACATTTTTGCAGTCTCCAACAATATAATAATCTTCCGCTTTTTCACACAAAGCATCTACTTCTGTCCATTTAGAGCGAAATCCCAGTGCACATACTATACTGTCCGCTTTAATTATAAAATCGCCCTCTTCATTTTCCACACGTACACCTTCTGATAATATTTCTTTTACCTTAGTCTTTGTATAAATATCTGCACACTTTTTTACCTGTGGCATCAGTCCGCCTCGATAAAATGAATTTACTTCCAGTGCTATATCATCCTTCATTTCAATAATACTTACTTTATGTCCATCCTTTGCAAATGA
>ERZ791917.1383-NODE-1383-length-13819-cov-5.283203_pt1 | contig 13819 bp, 7 predicted proteins | sample MGYA00510138_ERZ791917 | MGnify/ENA primary metagenome ERZ791917 (study PRJEB30046, sample SAMN00792102) | human gut metagenome | study: EMG produced TPA metagenomics assembly of the A metagenome-wide association study of gut microbiota in type 2...
CCGCAGAAAAGCCGGCGCCGTACCGGCCCCCGACAGGACCCGTGAAAGCCTGGAGGGTGCCCGCGGCGCCTCCGTGCAGGCCGTTCCCGTACACAGCGTGCGCCTGCCCGGTTATGTGGCCCACCAGGAAGTCCTCTTCGGCGGGTACGGTGAAATTCTGACGGTACGCCACGATTCACTCGACAGGAAATCGTTCATGCCCGGCGTTATCCTGGCGGTAAAAAAGGTCTCTTCCCGCAAAGGGCTAACCTTCGGGTTGGAAAATTACTTATAAATCAGTTCAAAGGGGATTTTTATTATGCATGCAAAGAAACCGGTTGTAGCCGTTTTAGGCGCCACAGGCGCGGTCGGACAGGAATTTATCAGGTTGATGGAAGAACGGGATTTTCCGTACCGTGAGCTGAAGCTTCTCGCCTCCCGGCGTTCGGCCGGCAAAACGCTCACCGTAAACGGCAAGGCATACACCGTGGAAGAAGCCCGGCCGGAATCGTTCGCAGGCGTCGACATCGGCTTGTTTGCAGGCGGCTCGATCAGCAGGGAACTTGCTCCCGAAGCGGTTAAGCGCGGCTGTGTCGTCATCGATAATTCCAGTGCGTTCCGCATGGACCCGGACGTGCCCCTGGTCATTCCCGAAGTAAATCCGGAAGATATTGCCGGACATAAGGGGATTATTGCCAACCCGAACTGTTCTACCATTATCATGCTCATGGCGCTGAAACCGATTTACGACCTGTCGCCGATTACGAAGATCGTCGTCAGCACGTACCAGGCCGTGTCGGGCGCCGGCAAAGAAGGGATTGACGAACTGAAGAAGCAGGTCGAGGCGTATATGAACGGCGAAGAGCCGGTTGCCGAAGTCTTGCCGACGAAAAGCCTTGACAAACATTATCCCATTGCCTTCAACCTCTTGCCGCATATCGACGTCTTCCTTGATAACGACTATTCAAAAGAGGAAATGAAGCTGGTTAAGGAGACACATAAAATCCTTCATAATGATACCGTTGCCGTATCGCCGACGACCGTTCGCGTGCCTGTCTTCCGCAGCCATGCCGAAGCCGTTTATGCGGAAACGGAACGGGAATTATCCGTTGATGAGATCCGCAGGGCCATCGCCGCGTTCCCGGGCGCGCAGGTACAGGATGACCTTGCCGCGATGGAATATCCCATGCCCTTATACACAGCGGAGAAATACGATGTATATGTAGGACGTATCCGTAAGGATTTGTTTAACCCCAGGGCCGTGAACCTTTGGGTATCGGGCGATCAGATCCGCAAGGGCGCGGCGCTCAACGCGCTGCAGATTGCCGAGTATATAATTGGACATGCTGGTTAAAAAGGAGTGATTTCATGTTAACGTTCGGAAATGTCATTACTGCTATGGTGACGCCCTTTTATGCAGACGGCAACATCAACTTCGAAGATTTTGATTCGTTGGCCGGGCACCTTCTCGCCAACGGTTCGGACGGCCTTCTTATCGGCGGTACGACCGGCGAAGGGGCTACGCTTACGGAAAAAGAAAAATTGAGGCTCTTCCGGTTTGCCGCCGAAGAATACGGGGACAAAGCCCTCATCATAGCCAACGTCGGCTCCAATAACACGGCGACGACTGTCGAATTTGCCAGACAGGCCGAAGAAACGGGCGTCGACTGCCTGCTCGCCATTGTGCCGTATTATAATAAGCCGAATCAGGACGGTTGCTATGCCCACTTTGCAGCCGTTGCCAAGGCGTGCAGGCTGCCTGTCATCATCTATAATGTGCCGGGCAGGACGGGCGGTAAGATCCTGCCCGAAACGGTAATTCGGCTGGCAAAAGAATTTCCCCGTATCGTCGGTATCAAAGAAGCCGGCGGCGACCTCGAAGCGGCCGCCGTCATCGCCCGCGATACGGGTGAGAATTTCCATGTCTACAGCGGTGACGATTCCCTGACCCTGCCTATGACGGCTGTCGGCGGCACGGGCGTCATCAGTGTGGTTTCCCACCTTATCGGCAAAGAAATGAATGCCATCGTCCAGAACTGCAAGGACGGAAATATGAAAGAAGCGACGGCCCTGCATCAGCAGTATATTGATGTCATGACCGGCATTTTTACGACCGTGAATCCGATACCGATAAAAGAATGCTGCAAGATGCTCGGCCTCATTTCCGACAATGTTTTCCGCCTGCCCATGGTAAACGCAAGCTATGAAGTCATGGCTTTTCTGGAAAAAATGATGAAAAATGCGGGTATTCTCGGAAAATAGAGCGTTAAAACCCGGTAAAAAACACTTCCCCCGGCGGGAAGTGTTTTTTTGTGCACGGAATGCTGCCGGTAAGATAATATTTTGCGCTTATTTATGGATATATAATGCATAATTCGTATAGCATATCGTTGATTTTTGTCTAAACGGATTATTTTCGGTCCGAATGGAGTGGAAAATAGAGGATAACTTTTTTTATTATATATAATGATAACAGTACTCATAATTTAGTACATATCTGCATACATATAAAACATAAACGAGGGAGGAAAAAATTATGAACGAGTCTGTACGGCGGTGCGGGCGGCATGCGCTGCTGGCCTGTGCCGTCTTTACCTGGCTGAGCCTGCCCGTCTGTGCGGCGGACAGTCCGCAGGGGGGGGACAATCGGGTCGAAACGGGGGACATTGTCGTTAAGGTCAACGCGACTAAAGAAGCGGCCAAGTCCGAATCGCAGTCTACGACGGTTATCACCAAAGAGGACATTGCGAAGAAACAGGCCAAGTCCGTGGAGGACATCATCTTCGACGAGACGGGCATGACGCGGACCGTCGACGCCATGGGGCGCGTCGGCGTGTCCATCCGCGGCGCCGAACCGCGACACACCCTGATCCTCGTGGACGGGCAGCCCGTTATGGGCGACTTTGCGAAATACACGGGTGCAGGTGACGAGCTGCAGCGGCTCGGCACGGAGAACGTGGAGCGCATCGAGATCATCCGCGGTGCGGCGAGCGCGAAGTACGGCGCCGACGCCATCGGCGGCGTCATTAACGTCATCACGAAAGCGGCGGCAAAGAAAGCGGGGCTGCAGGTGAACCTCGAAGGGCGTCGCATAAAGGGGGACGGCGACCTCTTTCCCTATACGAACTTCTTCCTGCGGGCGGACTCGGGGCAGGTAGGCAAGCTGCGCGTGGCGGCCTACGGCGGCAGGCGCAATGTCCTGCCCGTCTACGGCGAGACGGACTTTACGCTGAGCGACGATACGGCCATACGTAACTCGCTGCGCTACTACGGCGACATCAAGAACATCGGGCTTCTTGCCTCCTACGACATCGACAGGAACCACAGCGTTTCCTTGGGGCTCGACCATGTCGACGAAGACATGAACCGCTACGTGAAGCATTCCAACTCCTTCTTCGAGCCGCAGCAGCATTTCAAGCGCACGCTCGATCGCGATACGTACCGCCTGTCGTACACGGGGCGCGGCGGCGCATCGGACTGGAAGGTCGATTTCGACTACGCGAAGATGCACGAGGACGATATTACGCTTACCTCCTATGTGGCCAACCGCGCCTATATGGGCACGAACATCCTCAACTACGTCGACAACATCAAGCACAGACAGTGGAGCCTGAAGGCGTCGGCCAATACGCAGCTCGGCGACGCGCACCTTCTCTCGTACGGCGTCGGCTTCATACAGGAAAAGGGCGAGGGCAGCCGCCTCAAGAACGCGCCCCGTACGTATACGCGCGCCGTCGACCCGTGGGACTACGACAAAAATCTCTGGACGCCGAACGGAAAAACGTCGCCGCTGTCGCTTGTGCATGACTATGCCATGACGCGCAATGCGGCGGGTGTGCCGAAGTACGACAATGAGTATGAATGGTACGGACACAAGGATGGGGGCGGCAAGAATTTAATACCGCAGTTCACTTACGAGGAATTCTTAAAGTACAATTACCAATCCCCGGACACTCCTGCCGACGTTGCGGCGCGGCGTGCGGCATTCGGCAATGAGCTGCTGGCGGATCCGGCAAACAGTTATTTGGCAGGCATGACACTCAGCCCGGAAATGGCAGTCAATTTTTATTACAGGTCGGAGGAGATTCGTAAAGCTACGGGTCATACAATGAATTGGCACGGCAGAGCCTTTAACGACGAATACTATGCACGTCAGAACCGGCAGACAGTCGGCATGGCGGAGATCAAGAAGCAGTATGTTTTCCTGCAGGACACCTTGCAGGTGAGTGACCGTACCCTGCTTGCGCCGATCCTGCGCCTCGACCACAGCAGCCTCTTCGGCACGCACGCCACCTTCAATCTCGGCCTGACGCATCACCTCGGCGGCAAACCGAACCGCCGCTTCAAGGCTAATGTCGGCACGGGCTACACCGAACCGGGCATGGGTGAGCTCTACTACAACTGGGAGATGTACGCGGGCGCACCGGTGGGAGACGATCGCTCCCGTCTCGGCTACTACTGGGTCGGCAACTCCGACCTGAAGCCGGAGAAGTCCGTGAACTTCGACATCGGGCTTGAAGGAGAGAGCCGGGACGGCAGGGACAGCTACCGCGTGAGCGCCTTCCACAACCGCATCACCGACTATATGACGACGTACTTCACGGGCTATCTGATGGATTTCCATCCCGAGGCGGATGTAGACGGCAGTCGCTGGATCTTCCCACCCGATATGATCTACAGCTTTAAAAATATCGGCAAGGCACAGATCACGGGATTTGAAGCCGAGTACAACCGCCGCTTTGACCGGCACTGGTCGGCAAAGCTCGGCTACACCTACCTCCACGCGATCAATAAGAGCGATCCGGACATGCCGCGGCAGCTCCTCGACCGCCCGCAGCATAAAATCGACCTCGGCGTCACCTATGAGAATAAAGGCTGGCGCGCCACCCTCTGGGGCAACTACTACCTCCACATGCTCGACAGCAACAGCGTCGCCAACAACGGCAACTATCTCGACTGGGACGGCGTGCAGGATAAGTGGCGGACGAACTTCCATGAGGGCGGTACGCAGACGTACAAGAAAAAGACGTTCGGCATCTGGAACTTCCTCGTACAGAAGGACTTCGACAAGGGTTCGAGCGCCTACATCGGCATCGACAATATTTTCAACCATCGCGACGATGATCGGGCCTTCCAGGAGCGCGTCTACCGTCTCGGCGTGAATCTGAAATTCGGCGCGGACAGAGAGACGCGGGAATTGACGGCGGAGGAACGCGCGGCGCGCACGGAGGCGAACGATGCCCGACTTGCAAAGGCACAGCGCTTCATCGTCCCGCCCTTTAATGTAGAGAAGGAGCCGGGCGTGCGTGTCACGGGCGACTACCGGGGGCGCTGGAACAGCTTCACGGGAAAGATAAAACCCGCTAAGGCGCGTACCACCCCGTCTTCAACCATCGGCAGCGCCTACAAGAACTACCTGGAAAAGGCGGAGCACGGCTTCGAGCAGCGCCTGCGCGTCGGCGTCGATGCGAGGATCGGCGAGAATACGAATATCCGCGTACTCGGGAGCGCCGCAAGTACGGCAGGTGTGGACACGCGTACGGACGCGTCCGAGACCAAGGGGCTGAATCATGTGCGGCTCGACACGGCGGATATTACGCGCCATGCAAAGAACTGGGACTTTTCCCTCGGCCGGCTGACCGAGCCTATGGGCGTGACGGGCTACTGGTTCGGCAAGGAATACGACGGCGGGCGCGCCGTCTGGACGGGCAGGCGCACGCAGGTGCGCCTGGGTTACGGCGACTTCCGCCGCAGTACGAGCATTGCCGACTCGGCGTATACGCACGCGACGACGAAGGCCTTCTACCGGGCGCCGACGGTGAATGAGTTCATTACAACGCCCGGAATGGACCCGGCCAATCCGGACAGCTTCTATGACCAGCTCAAACGTGCGCAGACGCAGGCGGAACAGCAGGCCGTTGTCGGGCGTATGTATGATATTGTAAAACGTGCGTATCCCGATGTGACAATTCGAGATGATTATATAAATGGGGTGTTGCAAAATAATATAGCGGGCCCTTCCATTACCTATAAATATAAAGATATAACTGGCGAGCACATCCGTACACATACTACGAACATACAACTAAATACCGGTTCATTTGAACGTTCCGCGTTGGACTATCCGTCTTATGCCGCTTATCTTAAGGATTGGTTCAAAAAGCAGATCGAAACCTATGGGACTGAGGACTCCGTTGCCTATGATGACCTGCAAGGGGCATTGAACAAGTCCATACGCAGCCAATATCATCTTTATAGTAGTTTTAATAATGAAATGATTACTCCTCTTGCCGAATATCGGCAAAATGCCTACGATATGATCGGCGCGTGGATCAATTCCCTGCCTGACGATTATCAGGGAGTTAATCCTAAGTTTCGGCATGAAGCGGGGAAAATCAATCCGAGCGTCAGCAATCTCGTAGAGTATTATTGGGATGCGATTAAGTGGACGTTGCAGGAAGGGGTCGAAGACGGTACCGAATTGCCTCGTGAAGGACTGGGCAATGTAGTCGGAAAGATCGTCAAGGTAACGGGTACCGTCCTCGAACAGGATCAGATCCCGGCGCTGCGGCAGGCTTTCTACGTGCAGGCGCGCCATGAACTTACGCCGAATCTCGGCCTTGCCGCCTGGTACCTGCGCTCTATTAACGACGACAGGCATGATTATTTGGCCGCTAACGGCGGCGGAAATGACGTTGCCTCCTTCGACACGCTCGCCAACGTCATCGGCGTCGGTGCCAGGTACCGTTTCGGCAACAGGGCGTCCCTATCCGTGGACTACGGGCAGAACCGTACGGACTTCGGGCGCTATATGAACGGTCATACGCGCTATGAGCATGCGGCGGGTACGTCCGATTTCACGCTCAGGGGCAGAGAGCGGGGCGGCACGCCGACCTTCTGGGTCGTGCGCTTTGATGTCGGCACGAGCGATACGGACGTGCCGCACTCGTGGAACGCCTTCATCGATTACAAGGCGTTCGAGCACGGCTCCTTCTTCGGCGGCAACGGCACGGAAGCGCTCCCGGACCGTTACCTGGACGGGATCAGGAGTTTCACCGTCGGTGCGGGCTACGTCCCGGCGAAGGACTTCCTCCTGGAGGCCTTCTACACCTTCGGGGCCAAGGGGATCGGCAAGCGCGATACCCTTTACGGGCCGGAAAGCTTCAAGCTCGGCGACTACACGCGCGTCCAGGCGACGTATAAATTCTAAACCATATCCTTTATATAGGACAGCACCCTCCCCCAAAAGAAAAGCTGTCAGAAAGACGGGCCCCGCCTGCCGCAACCCTGTGGCAGGCGGGGCCCGTCTTAACGTACGAGTATATGGTTCCGTCCGTTTAAATTTGCCGCAGGGCTTGCTCCAGATCGTCCAGGAGGTCGTCGGCATTTTCTATGCCGACGGAGATGCGGATCGTGCCGGCCGTGATGCCCGCCGCTTTTAACTGCTCTTCATTAAGCTGGGCATGGGTTGTCGAAGCGGGATGGATGAGGAGAGACTTGGAGTCGCCGACATTGGCGAGATTTGAAAAGATATGCGCGGCGTCAATGAAGGCCCGTGCGGCCCGGCGGCCTTCTTTCAATTCGAAGGAGAAAATGGAGCCCGTGCCTTTGGGAAAGTATTTTTTTGCCAGGGCGTTGTATGGGGAGGAAGGCAGGGACGGATAGTTGACGTTTGCGACCTGCCGGTGATTTTCCAGGAAAGCCGCGATTTTCCGTGCGTTTTCTACATGCCGTTCAATGCGGAGCGATAACGTTTCCGTACCTTGGAGTAAAAGCCAGGCACTGAACGGGCTGATTGCCGGTCCCAGGTCGCGGAGGCTCTTGGCGCGGATACGCGTTACGAAACCGGCACCGGGAACATCTTCGATGAAAGTAATGCCGTTGTACGATTCGTCGGGCTGTGCGAGTTCGGGGAAACGGCCCGAGCCGATCCAGTCGAATTTGCCGTTTTCCACGATGACGCCGCCCAGGGTCGTGCCGTGACCGCCGATGAATTTTGTGGCCGAGTGCAGCACAATGTCGCAGCCGTGTTCCAGGGGACGGAAGAGGTAGGGTGTGGCAAAGGTGTTGTCCACGAATACGGGCAGGCCGTTCGCGTGGGCGATTGCGGCAATCGCTTCAAAGTCGGGGATATTGATTGCCGGATTGCCGAGGCTTTCAATGTATACGAGTTTTGTCTTATCCGTAATGGCGGCCCGTAATGAATCGGTATCGTCGGGATTAAAAAACCTGGCGGTAATGCCGAGGTGTTTGAACGTTTCCGTAAACAGTTCCACCGTGCCGCCGTAGAGGGTGGGGGCGGCGACGATTTCGTCACCGGCGCCGGCTATGTTTAATACGGACAGCGTGATGGCCGCCGAACCGCTGGCTGCAGCCAGGGCTGCCGTACCGCCTTCCAGCGCGGCAATACGTTTTTCAAAAACTTCCTGCGTCGGGTTGGCAAGGCGGGAATAGATATAACCGGGTTTGCGGAGGGCGAACTGATCTTCGCCGTCCTGCGTGCTGTCGAACACATACGACGTCGTCTGATAAATGGGGACGGCGCGGGCCCCCGTCGTCGGATCGGCGATCTGGCCGGCATGCTGCTGTAAGGTCTCAAATTTGTAGGCTTTCGTGTTTTCACTCATAGTACACATTCCTCCTCTTCAATAGAATAACAACATAGGATTACCTTCACTTGACCGTTAACATAAAAAAACTTCCGCCCCCTCAATAAGGGACGGAAGTACCGTGTTACCACCCGATTTCACGCAGATCTCGCGATTTGCGCCTCTTCAAGTACGCGGGCCGATCGGCCTTGAATACTCTAACACTGTAACGGGTGTGCCCGGGCAGCTTAACTATTCGGCTGTCAGCTCGGAGGCCATGTTCCACAAAACGTCATGTACTTCCTTGCACCGGTTCGGAAGCTCTCTGCGACAATCTTTTTTGTGTACTCTTCTCTTCATTGCAACGTTATCAAGTTGATGACGTAAGTCTACCATGAGAATTTTTTGGTGTCAAATAATTTTTCAGCGGCCCCGCTTTTCGGCCGCCTGTTTCAAAGACAGGCCGACGCGGTTTCGTTTGGCGTCTACCGAGATGATGCGCGCTTCGACGGTTTCGCCGACACGGACGATATCCAGGGGGTGTCGGAAGGGATGACTGCACAGTTCCGAGCGGTGGATAAGGCCCGGCGTTTTCAAGCCGAAATCGACAAAGACGCCGAAGTCGACGACGTTTTGCACGGTCCCTCTGACGAGGGTGCCCGTCTGCAGCTCAGCGAGTGAGAGTACCTTTTTACGTGTCGGCGGCAGGGGCCGGTCACGGCGAATGTCGCGGCCCGGTTTGCGCAGTTCTTCGAGGATATCGCGGATTGTCGGTTCGCCTGCGCCTAAAGCGGCGGCTAACTTCGGCGCCGCATTCATTTGCAGTTTATTTTGCAGTTCCCGGAGTTTATCGGCGTGTTTCAGGTCTTTTAAGGTGAACCCGTATTCGCTGATGATTTTTTTTGCCAGGTCATACGATTCGGGATGAACCGACGTGTCGTCGAGGGGATCGGTGCCGCCTTTGATGCGCAGGAAGCCGGCGCACTGCGTATACGTTGCGGGGCCGAGCCGGCTGACATGGCGGAGCTCTTTTCGGCTGCGGAACGGGCCGTTAGCATTGCGGTAGGCGACGATGTTGCCCGCTGTCGAAGCGGTGAGGCCGGAAATATGCTGTAACAGGGCGGGAGATGCCGTGTTCAGGTCGACTCCGACTCTATTTACGACGGATTCGACGACCGAGTCCAGTGCGGACGAGAGGGTTTTCTGGTTGACGTCATGCTGGTATTGGCCGACGCCGATGGATTTTGGATCAATCTTGACCGCTTCGGCCAGGGGGTCTTGAATACGGCGGGCAATGGAGACGGCGCCCCTGACGGTGACATCCAGATCGGGCAGCTCTTCGCGGGCCAGGTCGGAGGCGGAGTAAACGGAGGCGCCCGATTCGTTGGCAATAATGTAACGGCAGGTCAGTTTTTTTTCTTCAATAAGGGTTGAGACAAACTGTTCCGTTTCATATGAGGCCGTACCGTTGCCGATGGAAATGAGCGTAACTCCGTGCTTTTTTATGATATTCGCAAGTGATTTGGCGGCTTCATCCCTTTGTTTTGCCGAACCGGTGAGATGGTACGTGCCATAATCGAGAACGGTTCCCGTTGCGTCAATGACAGCGGCTTTGCAGCCCGTGCGGTAGCCGGGGTCAAGGCCGAGAATGATCTGTTTCGGGAAGGGCGGCTGCATCAGGAGGCTGCGCAGGTTTTCAGAGAAAACGGAAATAGCCTGTTTTTCCGCTTTACTGAAAAGATCGCTGCGGATTTCTCTGTCCATTTGCGGGAAAATAAGGCGTTTGTAGCTGTCCGCGGCCGTAGCCATGAGGATCTGTCCGTATGGTGACGGGCCGCGGATTATCATGCCGGCGAGGAGGCCGATATAGGCATCGTTATCGGCAGTAAGGGAGACTTTTAAAATTTTCTGTCCTTCACCGCGGGTGATGGCGAGAATACGGTGACTCGGTATGGCGGCAATGCGTTCGCTGAATTCTTTGTACGTTAAAAAGGGGCCGGCCTCTTCTTCGTCCACAGCCAACGAACATGCAAGGACCGCATTTTTCCAAAGCCGTTCCCGCAGAATCTTACGATATGCCGTAAGCTCTGACAGGCGTTCGGCAATAATGTATGCGGCCCCCCGGATCGCGTCTTCCGCCGTCGGCACGGTCCCGCTCAGATACGGGCGGGCGGCTTCTTCCGGCTCCGGGCCCGCGGCGTCTTGTGCCGTAAAGAGGTCGGCGAGCGGCTCGAGGCCGGCCTCACGGGCCATGGATGCCCTGGTGCGTTTCTTCGGCTTATAGGGCAAGTAAATATCTTCCACTTCTTGTATTTGTGCCGCTTTTTCCAAGGCCACCGCCAATTCTTCCGTCCAAAGGCCCAGTTCTTTCACGGCCTGTTCCACCGTTTCTTTGCGGGCACTAAGCGCCCGTTCATAGTCGAACCGTTCCTGAATACTGCGTAATTGGACTTCGTTCAACAGACCTGTCGCTTCTTTGCGGTACCGGGCGATGAACGGTACAGTATTGCCTGCGGCAAGTAAAGCCAAGGCGGCCTTTACCTGTTTCGGGAGAATTTGCAAGTCGGCGGCGATGCGGCGTATTATCTGTTCTTCCTTCATGACGGACTCCTTTCTGTCTTACTTATTATGAGCGGAAACGCCTGTCCCGTCAAATGAGGACAATTTTTTTCACAGTTTGATAAAAATTTTCGGCGGGCCTATTGAAATTTTTATTGATAACGGTTACAATTTAATAAGGATTTTGTTGTTGCGGAAACGGAGCAGCTTATCCTGAAACGTGAGTTTAGAGAAGGGAGGACGGCTATGATGGATATTGCCGAAGTGTTGCGGCAAAACGGGTACAAGGTTACGCCGCAGCGCCTTGCTGTCTATGCGGTAATCGAGCATAACCCGGCTCATCCGAATGCGGAAGCCATTTACAGAGAACTGCAGCCTCAGTATCCTTCCATGAGTTTGGCTACGGTGTATAAGACGATGGAGATCTTTGCGAAGATCGGCGTCGTCAATGTGCTGCAGTGCGGAGAAGACGCTCATCGTTACGATTATAACACGACGCCTCATGCGCACATTCGGTGTACCGAATGCAATCAGGTTGCGGACGTGCACCTGGATCAGGAATCCCTGACCGAGGCGGCGGCTGAACAGACCGGATATACTGTAGGCACGGTAGGGATCGCCTTTACGGGGATTTGTCCAGCATGCCGTGAAAAAAAAGCATAGTCCGATGCCGGGAAAAAAGGTTGTGAGCAAATATCTCTCACAACCTTTTTTTATGCCGTTCGGGCAGGTCGGGACAGTCATACAGAGTGATACCGGAAAAGACGAACCCCGCGTTTATGATATAATTTATAAAAAAGATCGGCCCGGCTGAAGACGAAAGGAATGTATTATGAGGATCATACATACTGCAGACTGGCATTTGGGGAAGATGTTTTACGGCGAATATTTAACAGCCGTGCAGCGACGTATCTTGGAAGAACAGTTCATACCGCTTGTCGAGTCGTACCGGCCCCACGCCGTCGTACTGGCGGGAGATGTGTACGACAGAAGCCTGCCGCCTGTCGAAGCGGTTGAGGTGTTCAGCCGCATTGCCACGATTCTTGTTAAGGACATGGGGATCCCTTTTTTGGTTATTGCCGGCAATCATGACAGCGGGCAACGGCTGTCCTTTGCCGGTGAACTGCTGGAACGGGAAGGGCTGTATATAGCCGGCGAGCCGTCGGAAATGGAAAAGCCCGTCACGCTGTATGACGAGGCGGGGCCTGTCGATTTCCTGTTGATGCCCTATGCCGATCCGGCTAAAGTCAGAACGGCTTTTGCGGATACGGCAGTGTGCGATCATGAAAGCGCTCTTATTCGTTTGCGTGACGAACGGTGTAAACATCTGGCGCCCCGCAGGCGTACCGTCGCCGTGGCCCATGCTTTTTTGGCGGGCGGTACGGGCAGTGATTCGGAGCGGCCGTTGGCCGTAGGCGGTTCGGAAGCGGTCGGAGCCGATGTGTTTTCGTCGTTTACGTATACGGCGTTGGGGCATTTACACGGACCGCAGCAGGCCGGAAGCCCTGTTGTCCGCTATTCGGGCAGTCTGATGAAATATTCTTTCGGAGAAGCGGGTCAGGACAAGGGCGTCGTTCTCGTTGACATGGACGGCGACGGCACGGTGCGGACAACATTCCGTCCTTTGGAGGCAAAGCGGGACGTCCGTATTATAAAAGGATATTTTGCCGATATTATGGCGGCTGAAGACGGGCGGACGGACGACTATGTGCTGCTGCGCCTGGAGGATCGGGAGCCGATTCTCGACGTCATGGGCAGGGGCAGAAAAAAATATCCCCATCTGGCGGCGCTGGAAATGCCGAACCGTCAGGTCACGGAAACGGACGGCAGAAGGAACGGGAATTTCCGCAAGTATTCGGATGACGAACTTTTTTCGTCCTTTGCCGCAGCCATGCGCCCGGATATGCCCCTGTCCGATGAAGAACGCCGCCTGGCGTCGGCGATATGGGACAGTATTCATAAAGAAGAGGGAGATACGCCATGAGGCCGGTTTATTTGGAAATGAATGCATTCGGGCCGTATGCGGGAAGAGAAGTCCTTGATTTTCGCCGCCTCGGCGAGCGGACGCTTTTTTTGATCTGCGGCCCGACCGGCGCCGGCAAGACGACGATTCTCGACGCCGTAACATATGCTCTGTACGGTGACACGAGCGGTGACGAGCGGACGGGGGCCCATATGCGCAGTGAATACGCACCGCCTACGGAAGAGACGTACGTTTCTTTCCGCTTTTCCATAGGCTCCGCGTATTACCGTGTCGAACGGCGCCCCGAACAGGAACTGGCCAAAAAACGGGGCGAAGGGACGAGAAGGGTTTCGGCCGGGGCGGCTCTTTTCGAAACGGACGAAGAAGGGCATGAGCTAAAGGCGATTGCGACGAAAAGTGTCAGCGTTACGAGAGAAGTTCAACGGCTTCTCGGGTTCGAGTCGAAGCAGTTCCGACAGGTCGTGCTTTTGCCGCAGGGGGATTTTCGCAGGCTCCTTCTTGCCAGATCCGACGAACGGCAGCAGATTATGCAGACTCTGTTTCGCACGCAGAAATATGAAGTCTTCCTGACCAGGCTTAAAGAACGGTATGACGGGTTGAGGAATTCGTATAATGCGGGCGAAGACGAGGTGAAACATGTCCTTGCCGGCGTCGGCCTGGAAGGCGAAGAAGAAACGGCGAGTGAAGTACGGCGCCGCCGCCGGGCCGT
>ERZ791917.1388-NODE-1388-length-13743-cov-2.870544_pt1 | contig 13743 bp, 14 predicted proteins | sample MGYA00510138_ERZ791917 | MGnify/ENA primary metagenome ERZ791917 (study PRJEB30046, sample SAMN00792102) | human gut metagenome | study: EMG produced TPA metagenomics assembly of the A metagenome-wide association study of gut microbiota in type 2...
GTTTAAGGCGGACAAAACAGTTGGGGAACCGGGAGACATATCTCAGGATTTTGGCTTCGAGGAAGAAATATAATTTTAGGAAAAAAATGGAATTTGATAGAAGGATTATGATAAATATTTCACGAACAAATTGTAAAATATTTGAAAATATTGTGGAATAAATCTTGTTTATTGGTCATTATAACCATGAAGATTTTGGAAAAAAGGCGCCGGAAGATATCTTCCGGCGCCTCCTTTTTCCATGTGCAGGCGGATTTTACTGATAATCAAATACGTTAATCCAGCTTTCCAGCAGTTCCTTTTCCTCAGGACGTTTGTAAGCCAGCTGGGCAGCTGCCACGATGGGGAGCCAGCCCTGTACATAACGCTTTTCTGTGCCCGTTTTATCACAGAACAGATCCATGTACATATCAGCTATCTTCTTATCCTTCAGGCTCAGAAGCAGATAGGTTCTGGCTACATCGGCACTTGCGTTGCCCTGGGAAGCGTGTACCCAGTCAACCAGATACCATTTGCCGTCGTCGCCTACGATGATATTAGATGGGCAGAAATCTCCGTGGCACAGTTTGGTGTGCTTTGGCATGCCGTCCAGCCTTGTAAGCAGCTCATAGCGCAGGTTTTCATCCAGCTGTTCCTCGGATTTAAGGGCGCGGATGGTCTTTTCCTTCAGCTTGTTTAACAGTGGGCAGGCCTGGGCAAAAATCAACAGGTGTAAATCAACCATCTGCTCCAGATACTCCCCTGTCTTGTCGGGATTTTCTTCCATCAGCTGCTGAAGGGTCTTGCCCTCCACAAATTCCCTGGTAATAGACCATTTGCCATCAATTACAGATACCCCCAGAACCTTAGGAACATTCAGGACTTCAATGGTTTCCACACGTGCGTTGCACAGGGCTTCATTCAGGACCTCGGCTTTTGGGAAGCCTTCGCAGAATTCCTTGATGGCAGTGCTTCCGTCACGGTAAACGGATTTTGTTTCGCTACTGGAAATTAATTGTTTTGCCATAACTATACTCTCCTTCCACACATTGTAAACGGTGCTGCGACAGGTAATCCATCGCACTGCCTTTATTCTACTACAACATGACTGAAAAGTACATACCCAATTTGATAAATTTTTAACGTACTTTTAGGCATTAAAAAGTACATATTTCTTAATAACATTTCTTAAAAACGGAAGATTGCAGTTCCGTATCCAGGAAGAGGATAGGAGAAGGAATAGGGCTGTCCGTCGCATTCGCTTTTAGAGGATGAGAAACAGGGAGCTTCTGCTGCCTTATAAGCTCCGTGGTTATCCAGGAGCAGGGTGTACCTGCCGCGCTTTGGGACACCTACACGGTAATCGGGTCTCTCCACCGGAGTAAAGCTTATAATGAACATCAGGTTTTTCTTACCCGTCTCATCCCGCCGGATGAAGCTGAAGATACTTCTGTCGCCGTCATTGGCATTAATCCACTGGAAACCATTCCAGTCATTGTCCTGGCGGTAAAGGGAAGGATACTTTTTGTACAGATGGAGCAGGTCCTTTACATAGTTCTGAAGCTCCCTGTGGTCATCCTCGTCTGTGAGGTACCAGTCCAGGGAAACCTTTTCATCCCATTCATGGAGCTGGCCGAAATCCTGTCCCATGAACAGGAGCTTCTTGCCGGGATGGCCCATCATGAAGGTGTAACCGGCCTTCAGATTGGAGAACTTGTCCCTGCCCAGGCCGGGCATTTTGTTAATCATGGAGCATTTCAGGTGAACCACCTCATCGTGGGAAAGGACCAGGATATAGTTCTCACTTGTAAAGTAGGTAAGTCCGAAGGTCATGCGGTGATGGTTATATTTGCGGAAATAGGGGTCTAGCTTCATGTACTCCAGGAAGTCATGCATCCATCCCATGTTCCACTTGAAGGTAAAGCCCAGCCCGTCCTGTTCGGGATGCTCCGTCACCTTTGGCCACGCGGTGGATTCCTCGGCAATGACAAGAGCACCGTGGTTGCGCCCCTGGACTACTGTGTTCAGGTGCTTAAAGAACTCGATGGCTTCCAGGTTCTGGTTGCCTCCGTCTTTGTTGGGGACCCACTGGCCTTCCTGGCGTCCGTAGTCCAGGTACAGCATGGATGCCACCGCGTCCACCCTGAGGCCGTCCACGTGGTACTGTTCCACCCAGTAGAGCGCATTGCTGATGAGGAAGTCCTTGACCTCATTTTTACCGTAATCAAATACCTTGGTGCCCCAGTCCGGATGTTCGCCCTTCCTGGGGTCCGCATATTCAAAAAGGGGTTCTCCGTCAAAGTCAGCCAGGCCATGGGCATCCTTGGGAAAGTGGGCCGGAACCCAGTCCAGTATGACGCCTATGCCGTTTTTATGCAGGTAGTTTACGAAATACATGAACTGTTCCGGTGTGCCATAGCGGGAGGTGGGGGCAAAGTATCCCGTCACCTGATATCCCCAGGAACCGTCAAATGGATGTTCTGCAATGCCCATCAGCTCCACATGGGTATAGCCCATCTCTTTTACATAAGCTGCCAGCTCATGGGCTGCCTCCGTGTATGTATAAAAGCCGTCCTTTTCAGGCCTGTCCCGTTTACGCCAGGAACCCAGATGCACTTCGTAAATGCTCATGGGCAGCTTCTGTACATCTGCCTGGGTCCTCTTTTCGATCCAAGAGCTGTCAGTCCAGGAAAAGCCCTGGATATCGGCTGTGACAGAGGCTGTACCCGGACGGTATTCCGCGCTGAAGGCAAAGGGATCTGCCTTGTAGAGAATCTTGCCGGACTGGGTGGTAATGGCGAATTTATAGAGCTCTCCCAGCTTCATGCCCGGATTGAAAATCTCCCAGATACCGGATTCGGAGATACGTTCCATGGGGCTGGCCTCCGGATTCCAGTTGTTAAAATCGCCTACCAGATGGACCTCTTTTGCGTGGGGGGCCCAGACGGCGAAGTAGATACCTTCCTTTCCCTTGTATGTCTTGGGATGTGCCCCTAATTTCTGGTAAATATCATAGTGTGTGCCTGCCCCGAACAGATAGCAGTCCAGGTCAGATATGAAACCTGTGGCAGAAGCCTTTTTCTTTGAAGATGCTGCAGTGCGTTTTTTAGCTACCATATCAGTTCTCTCCCTTGAGTTTCAGGACAGCTCCCCAGTTGCCCTTTAGTTTTATGTGGACCTTCCCGTCTGAAATGGGGAGGCGGTCTGCGGGTTCCAGAAGATTGACTGCCTCGCCGGCCTGAAGCGGAACAGGGATGGCCAGTTCGGCCGGCTCATCGTCATTGTTTACCGCGGTGATGATGACAGAGTCTTCACCGTGTCTGGCAAATGCATACTGGCGGTTGGTCAGCAGCAGTTCCTGGTAACGGCCCGTGTGAAGCGGCTCCTGCTGGCTGTGAATCTGTCCCAGCTGTGCAATCAGGTCTGTAAGTTCGCAGTGAAGTTCACCTTCCTGCTCTATGGAGATGGCGGGACGCAGTGCTTCATCGCTGGTGTTGGTGCGCTTTCCCTCAACGCCCCATTCGCCGCCGTAATAGATGGATGGAATTCCGGGCAGTGTGAAGAGGCAGATGTATATGGGGAACAGGTGCTCCCTGAGCTTAAGCTTTGTGGCAATCCTATCCTCGTCATGATTGTCCACAAAGGTGTAAAGCTGGCGTCCGATGGCCTCCAGCCGTCTTACGTTGTGGGCAATCTCAAAGAAGTTGTGGTCATTGAAGCCGGAGTAAAGGCTTTTGTGAAGTTCGTAATTAGTGACGGAGTGAAGCATCTCATTGTTAACCCAGCGGCTGTAGTCCCCGTGTATCACCTCACCCATAAGCCAGAAATCTTCCTTCATGGCCTCTGTCTGGCTGCGCATTTCCTTCATGAAGTTAAAGTCCAGCACATTGGCGCAGTCCAGGCGTATTCCGTCAATGTCAAACTCGTCAATCCAAAACCGGATGACATCAAAGAGATAGGACCTCACATCCGGGTTAAAGAGGTTCAGGCAGGGCAGTTCAAAGTGTCCCTGCCAGGCTTCATATCCAAAGGAATCGCCGCAGGGGCTCTGCCAGTCGAAGTTCACTCCCTTATACCAGTCCTTATAAGGGGAATCCCAGCGCTTTTCCTGTATGTCCTTAAAGGCAAAAAACTCACGTCCTGTGTGATTGAACACACCGTCCACAACAACCTTTATGCCCTCCTGGTGGCATTGGTCCACAAATTTTCTGAAAGAACCGTTATCGCCCAGACGCCGGTCCACCAGTTTATAATCCCTGGTATCGTATCCATGGCTGGTGGATTCAAAAAGCGGGCCTATGTAGATGGCGTTTGCGCCCAGGGACCGGATGTGGGAAATCCACTTGTCTAATTCTTCAAAACGGTTGGTTACTTCGGTTGCATCATTGTGTTTGGGGGCTCCAGTCATCCCCAGGGGATACATGTGATAGAACACTCCCCGCTCATACCAGGTGCTCATGTTGTTTTCCTCGCAATCTTTATGTAGTCATATGTTACAGTGCCCGGAGGGGGATAGTACTGTAAGTACTAATCCTCCTGGCTTTTAAATTTACGCAGCAGGAACTGGTAGCGCAGCTGTGCCGCGTTCAGTTCGTAGATATAGCAGTCTATCAGGGTAGGGTCCACGGCCTGCTCAAAGTGGTTCCTGGCGGCTTCGATGGCACATTTTGTGCGTTCGATTTCCACGCGCAGGCGGATGAGTTCAGGTCTGGGGCGCCGCGCCCTGGTCACAGCGGACCTGGCGGCAGCAGTCTCCCTGACTGCTTTCATGATGTCAAACATATGCTTCATCTCCCAGATATTGATAGAAATAGTATATCTGGAAAATGGCATCTTATGCATGTGGGCCGGCAGAATTAAATTTTAATGCTGACTGTCAGTACAGGAATTCTTCCAGTCTGTATCCCAGCTCCATCAGCCGGCGGTTGGATTCCCTCAGGGTGAGATAATAATAGTTGGCCGTGCCTTCCTGGCGTACGCCCACAATACCCGCATCCTTTAATATTTTAAGGTGATGGGATATGGCCGGACGGGAAAGGCTGGTCCGCCGGGTAATTTCATTTACATTGAGGCCGTATTGCTCGAAATGGATGGGGCCGGGCGTCTGCCTTCTGTCAAGGGCTTCCTCTGTCAGTACCTCTATGATGGACAGACGCATCTCATCGCCCAGGGCAATGAACAGCGGCATACAGGCATGAAAACGTTTCTGCAGTTCCTGGGCAGTTGTCATCTGCCGTTTCCTCCTTTGGTTTAAAAATTTGAACCAATTTCATTTTACCATGTATAGAGAGGAAGGTCAAGGAAATCGGGTGTGAAATGCATAAAATTCACCCTTGACATCTGCTGGAAAATCCTTCATAATAAAACAACATTCAACACAGTCTATTTTATGACAGTCTGATTTATCTCAATGGTATTATTTACGTCAATGGTTTTGTATTGTCTGGCTCAGGCAGAAATTTCCTCAGAAAAAAGTGACAGATGGAACGGAGAGAGGGGGTAGTGTATTCAGTTTACATAGTTTTATGTCGTATGCCTTGTACGGCATCATGTCTTATTGTGCCTTTATGGATATCAGGCGTTACCGGATACCTAACAGGGCCCTGGCGGCGGCAGCTGCTGCAGGGCTGGCTGTTTCGGTGGAGGCCTGGGTGTCCGGAGCCGGGAATGTTGGGTTATGGGCGGCAGGCATAGGCTTTTGGATGCAGGATACTGGTTTTTGGGCGGCTGCAGCTGAGGGCGCTGCTGTATTTATAATGCGGCTGATGTTGGCGGCCGCAGCCGGTTTCCCATTTTTCCTGCTGCGGATGGTGGGGGCCGGGGATATTAAATTTATGGCCCTTGTGGCAGGCTGTTTTGGCCTGGAGAGAGGATTTTGGTCCGTTGTGATTGGTTTGTGTCTGGGAGCTGTTCTGGCTCTCGGAAAGATGCTGCGAGAGGGCAGCATATGTCAGAGATTCTTGTATTTAACTGCCTATATCAGGCGTGTGATTCAGAGTAAAGAAATTGAGGCGTACTACTGCCCGGAGCGGGATGGATATAAGTGCGTAATTCCATTGGGAGCCTGTTTTTTTGCGGGGACTCTTATTTCAGTGTTGTGGAAGGGATGAGTGATGGGTGTTAAGGTGCGTATGCGCCAGGAAGAAACGAGGTGAGAAGTGAATATATGGTAAAGATTCTGGCGGTCTATGACGCTGATCCCGCCTTTGGGGAACGGCTGGCGGATTATGTGAATCAGAAGGAAAAGATTCCGTTTACAGCCATGGCATTTTCCAGCCTGGACAGGCTTATAGAATATGGGGAAGAGCATCCCATAGAAATCCTGCTGGTAGATGAGAGTTCACGGGCGCTGGTGGGAGATGTGAAGGCAGAGCAGGTTATGGTGCTGTGTGACGGGGAGCTGGTGGATGGGCCGGATATATTTCCGGCCATCTACAAGTACCAGTCCGGGGATTGTATCATGCGTGAGGTGCTGGCTTCCTACTGCAGCCGGCCAGTGGAGCCGGCGCTGGCCCTTCTGGGGACCAGGGCCCTGGTAGTGGGAATATATTCCCCTGTGAACCGGTGCTTTAAGTCCTCGCTGGCCCTGACCATAGGGCAGGTGATGGCGAAAAAGGAGTCGGTGCTGTATCTGAATCTGGAGGAATATTCAGGATTTACCAGGCTGATTGACAGTGAGTACAAGGCCGATTTATCAGATGTTCTGTATCTGTACAGGCAGGGAGGGTATAACTGGATGAAGCTAAAGTCCATGATCAGCAACTGGGGGAATATGGATTTTATACCTCCGGTGAGGTATGCGGAGGATTTAAGCCAGGTGGCGCCGGAGGATATGGCGCAGCTCATAGACAGGATTGCGAGGGAGAGCGGCTATGACAGGCTGGTGGTGGACGTGGGCCAGATGGGAAGGGGGGCTCTTCCCGTTCTATCCATGTGTAATGTGGTGTATATGCCGGTCAGGGAGGACTATATCTCAGCCGCCAAGATAGAGGAGTTTGAGGAGTACCTGGAGGAAGCAGACGATGCCGGGGTCAGGGACAGAATCCAGAAACTGAGACTGCCCAGGCATACAGGTGTTGCGAAACAGGAAGGGTATCTGGAACAGCTGATATGGGGGGAGATGGGGGATTTTGTGCGGCAGCTTTTAAACGGAAAGCAGCCGGAGAGATAAGGAATGGAGGGAGGAGGAGTGAGAAGGGAGAGTCAGGAATAAAGAACAGGGAAAGGAAAAAGAAGGAAAATTGAGCTATGGAAGAGAGGGAGAGTAAAAGGAGGAGCCGTGAAGGTGTGCGGTGGCTCATAAGGGAGCGCATTATGGAGGAACTGCAGGAAAGGCACCATATGGACGACGGAGAACTGCTGGAAATGATTGACAGGTCCATAGGCGAGATGGGGCAGGAAATATTTCTGCCCTTAAAGGAACGGCTCTGGCTGCGCGGCAGCCTCTTTGACAGCTTCCGTCGTCTGGATATCCTGCAGGAGCTTATTGACGACAGCTCCGTGTCGGAAATCATGGTGAATGGAGCAGGAAAGATATTTATGGAGAGAAACGGAAGAATGGAATTATGGGACAGGAATTTTGAGAGGCCGGAACAGCTGGAGGATATCATACAGCAGATTGTAAGCAGGGTCAACCGTGTGGTGAATGTGTCCTCTCCTATGGTGGATGCCAGGCTGGAAGATGGTTCCAGGGTCCATGTGGTTCTGCCGCCTGTGGCTCTTGATGGTCCTGTTGTTACTATAAGGAAATTCCCTGACCCGATTACCATGGAAAAGCTGATTCGTTTCAAAGCCATAAGTACGGAGGCAGCGGGCTTTCTGGAGCAGCTGGTGGAGGATGGATGCAATATGTTTATCAGCGGAGGGACAAACTCCGGAAAAACCACATTCCTGAATGCATTGTCATCCTTCATACCCTCCGGTGAGCGTGTAATAACCATTGAGGATTCTGCTGAATTGCAGATAACACAGGTTCCAAATCTTGTGCGTCTGGAGACAAGAAACGCCAATACGGAGGGAGAAGGGGAAATTACCATGAGCCAGCTGATTAAGGCGGCTCTGCGCATGAACCCCAATCGCATTGTAGTGGGCGAAGTGAGGGGGAAGGAGGCTTTGGACATGCTCCAGGCCATGAACACAGGCCATCCCGGAAGTCTTTCCACAGGTCATGGGAACAGCCCGCGGGACATGATAAGCAGACTGGAAACCATGGTGCTGATGGCGGCGGACCTTCCGCTGGCAGCAATCAGGAGCCAGATTGTGTCGGCCCTGGACATCATGGTCCATCTGGGCCGGCTGAAGGATGGGAAAAGAAGAGTTTTATCCATTATGAGAATAGGAGGTTTGCAGAATGGAGAGGTGGAGCTGGAACCATTGTTTGAATACGACGGTAAGGAGGACCGGCTTTGTCAGAAAGGGGGAAGGACACAGGCGGGACCTGGTTAGGCAGGAAATTGCCAGGAGGAAACCGGAAAAGAAGGTTCCCAGGGCCAGGCCTCCCGACCGGGTGGATTACAGTACCTACAGACTTACTGCCGGAGAGTGGCTGTTATACGGAGCTCTGGGGGTGGGAGCCTGTGGGCTGGCATCCTATGTCTTTTACCGCAGTGTGGTGGTGTTCCTGATTCTGATGCCTGTTGGAGCCTGTTATCCTTTATACAGGAGATCGAATTTGAAGAAGGAGAGGGCCCGGCGGCTGGAACTGCAGTTCAAGGAGGGAATCCAGGTTCTGTCCTCCTTCCTGAGCGCAGGGTATTCATTGGAAAACGGACTTACCCTTAGCATAAAGGAGCTGGAAATACTGTTTGGAAGGAGGGAGATGATTACAGAAGAATTCCGGATCCTCTCCGATGGAATCCGGATGAACCGTCCGGCAGAGGAGCTGTTTATGGATTTTGGCCGGCGCAGCGGAGTGGAGGATGTGGACAATTTTGCCCAGGTCCTGTCAGCGGCTAAACGAAGCGGAGGCGAGCTGGTGGAAATCATCCGGCAGACAGCGGGAATTATCAGGGACAAGGTACAGGTCAAGGAGGAGATACACACCATGCTTGCCTCCAGGATTTTCGAACAGAGAATTATGAATCTGATACCGTTCTTGATTGTGCTCTACATTGACCTTACATCCCCTGGTTTTTTCAGCGTGATGTACGGTACCTGGATGGGACGGAGTGTGATGACCATGTGTCTGGCGGCCTATGCGGGTGCGCTGGTTCTGGCCGGTAAGATACTGGACATTGAGGTGTGAAAGGCAGGTGAGGCGGACGATAAAGGTGAGAAAAAGACCGGAAGAGAGGCTTCATGCCTGGATTGGCCGGAAGCAGATCCTTTGTCTTATGGCTGGCCTTTTCATAGGAATGGCGGCTCAGTTGTGGCAGCGTACAGACAGTGCGCTTTTGGAAGGAGATACCCTGGCCAGGGGAAATTATGGGCAGGGGGATCAGACATACAGCCTGATAGTGGAGGGGCTTGGGGAGAAGGAGGTTCCTGTGGAAATGGTCCTGTCAGAAAGGATGTATACAAAACAGGAGGCACATAAGACTTATGAGGCTGTGATGGTCCAGCTTCCGCAGCTCATACTTGGGAATAATCCGTCTCTTGAGGATGTAAGGCAGGATCTGAACCTGCTTACATATCTGGACAGCTATGGAATAAGGCTCAGGTGGGAATCGCCAGAGCTTTTGGATTCCTTCGGTGAACTGCATGTGCAGGAGCTGAAACAGAGGGGGATAGGCGAACAGGGAATCAAAATCAGCCTGCATGTGCGCATGACAGAGGGAAACTGGCCGGAGGAGTATGAACTGTCTGTGTGCGTAAAGCCGCCGGTGCTTACGCAACAGGAACAGACGGAGGAAGCATTTGTGGAATTTCTTAAGAGCCAGGATGAATTGCAGTCCTACACTGCTTATATGAAGCTTCCGGAGGAATATCAGGGACAGAGCCTGAAATACAGCCTGCCGGAGGAGTCTGTGTTTGTTCCTGTGATGGGATTGGGGGTGGCAGGAGCTGTATTATGTTTTTTCGGGGACCAGGCCAGGCAGCAAAACAGGACAGAGGAGAGAAAACGCCAGCTGGCGCTGGATTACCCTGAGGTATTGTCCAGGCTGACCATTTTTCTGGGCGCAGGCATGAGTATCCGCACAGCCTGGGATAAGATTGCCCTGGAATACAAAATGATGGTGGAGCAGGGAAGGCGCAGGAAACGGTATGTATATGAAGAAATGTATGAAACCAGCTGTCAGATGAAGGGGGGAGTGCCGGAGGGCAAGGCATTTGAGGAGTTTGGACGGCGGTGCGGGCTTCAGTCTTATATGAAACTGGGAGGTCTGCTGGAGCAGAACCGTAAAAATGGTTCAAAGAATCTCAGGAATCTGCTGCGTACAGAGATGACAGATGCATTTGAACAGAGAAAACACCAGGCCAGGCGCCTGGGAGAGGAAGCAGGGACAAAACTGCTGCTTCCTCTGTTCATTCTCTTGTCCGTGGTCATGGTCATGATCGCTGTTCCGGCACTGATGGAATTCAAATAAAATATAAGGAGGAGCGTAATGAAGTTAGGAAAGGAAATCAGGGAGTTCTGGAAGGACGAACAGGGGGTGGGAGTGATTGAGCTGGTGTTGGTATTGGTGGAAATATTTACCCCATAGACTACAGTATACATTATGTGGATATTGTAGAAAAGTGGAAAATATATTACTGTATAGACAGGAGTGTGTATGATGTACAATGGAGATTGTGAGGTATACATAATTAGATATTTTAATGTATGGTTTTATTTATTTGCTAAAACAGAGACAGATAATTATAAGATTAAAATGCTAGGAGAACATATAAGTGCTGGTAATTCTATGAAAATGAAAGATATTCATTGGTGGTGTACCAGACATAGCATAAAGTACCAGATGGAATTTGAATACAGAAAAGAGTATCCAATTCGAGCTAATATATGGAATTTTTATTCATACTGTAGATTTAAGTTGGCAATGTCTTATCCCAATAGTGGAAGAATGGGCCCAAAATAAAACATGAAAGTGCAGATGGTATAAAAAAGGCAATTTTTTGTCCAAGTTGCTTCCAATATGTGGTATAATTGAAAAAAGTATTGGCAGGAGGGCTAAAGATGGAAATTGTTTTTCAAACAATAAGAATCATTGATTATGAGAATAATGTTGTTTATGTACGGGATACGCCAGAAACATTTTCTGACTATGTGAGAACATTGATTACTTATATAAATGATAATTCCTCTATTAGAGAATATCATACACGGTCAGCTAATACAGAAGTAATAAGCTGTATTTTAGATATAGTAAAAAATCAGATAGATGCCAATTTTGTAACAGATAAAATGGATTTTATAGCTAAAAGACTGTTATTAAAAGAGCAAGAAGCACAAACTTCCGTGGCACATATGAATACAAATGTACAAAAAGGTAGTTTAATACAAGCTCTTATGTACGATGAAGAGATGGATGAGCATATATATTTGCTGGCTAAGGTGGAACATACCGATTTTGTAGACGATGAAGATTTTAGCTTTAAATCCGGATTTTCAAAAGATAAAACTAAACTTTGGAAGTCCTGTACTTTTAGAATTGACGATCCCAATGCAACTAATTTTTCAGCAAAAGTATATTCTAATAATATTGCAAAGTATTGGTATGATAATTTTTTAGAATTAGATCAAGTTGTAAGTGACGAAGTAAATACAGATAAAGCATTTCGTGCAATAGATAGTACATTAAATAGAAATGTAAAAGGTATTGCACCAAGAGATCACACACTGCTTAGAAATACAATGATTACATATTTTAAGTCTAATGATTATATTGATTATGACACTATGATTCAAAGTACATTGGAAAACTATAAACCAACGGAATTGGAACAAGATAAAATGGAAAAAGTATTAGAAAAGATACGGGAATTACCAGAGAAATACAAATTTGATAAGCAGTTTAACACGGTACCATCAGTTATAAATGCCCGTATTAGAAAGGTTTATGATGTTTGCCACGGTGTACAGTTAAGAATAACGGATGCTATAGACGATTTTGATGAAACTATAAAAGCATATAGAGATAATGATGGAAATAGATATATACAAATAAAAACAGATAATGATTTGACATTTAGAAGATTTTCAAATAAATAAAACAAGAGGAGGGGGATTATGCTTACAGAGTTGATTCAGGCAGCAACAATAATAGATAGTGTCGTTTCAGAAAGAATGAAAGTATATGAAGCCTCCTTTAAATTTGAGGTTAAAAATGCTCCAGAGTATGGGTATTTTTTGGATATCATAAATTCCGTTTCACAAAGAGATAAAATAAAAATAGTTTTGCAAGATGAAACAGAACAGGTTTATGATTTTTCATTAGGTAATGAAGAGGATTATAAGGGGTTTATTAACGACACATTAGAAGATGAAATCATAAATGTTAAAGTAAAGATTGATAAGGAAGTGGTTAATAATCATTTTTCTATTTATGCATTTGATGAATTTGTTAAAGATATACTTTCTTTGTCTTTAGAAGAGGTTATGATTGCATTCTCTAATTTATTAAAACAGTCATCAAATTATTTAGTGTTTGACGTATATAGTCCCGTTGCAATGTTTGCAACTAAAACTATGTTTTTTGTACCCAATGGAAATGGTATGGTAAATACTGAATTTAACAGAAAAAGAAGAATGGAGGAGTGCAGGGAGGTTTCATACTTTTATAATTTTGACATTTTTGAGGTGCTGCCGGATGATTTTAAAATTACGATTGATTACGAAAACAACCCATTAAGAGAAGTATTTCAAAAAATTATGGTTTTATTATCTATCAGTTTTATTGCAACATCATCCACAATAAGTAATAGTCAACTTAAAGGTATAATAAATGGTCAACGTACAATGGAATATTGTTGTAATATAAGTGAGCTACCAGATAACAAGATCTTGTACAGTATTTACAATTGGATTTATACAGATGGGAATCCAATTGATAAAGCAATCATTGTTAGAAACGTAATTAGTTTGCATTGTAAGTACGTTTCCATAACGGAAATCGATGAAAAAGTTATGGCTTCAATACAGTCTAATTATAACCTTTATTTAAAAGAAAATGTAAAGGCGTATTTAGAACTAAAGAATAAAGTTGCGGAATTTATAAGCGATACCGTTTCAAGAACAGGAGAATATGCGACTGGATTATTAGATAAATTTAAGTCAAATATCATTGCTATATTTGGATTTTTGTTTACTGTGATTTTGGCTAATATAGTGTCAAATCAGCCATTAGATAATCTTTTTACAAAAGAAATTACTATTATAGTAGAATGTGTTTTACTGGGTTCTTTTGTATATTTAATAATATGTTACTGTCAATCACGTTATGAAATCAAAAAAGTATGGGACAGTTATGAACAACTTAAACTTAATTACAAAGACATATTAACAGATGAAGATTTATCAGAAATATTTGGTAATGATGAAATGTTAGAAAAAATGAAAAGCTCAATTCGTAAATCCGAAAAAATATATTTAAGTCTATGGATTATATTTTTGCTCGGATCAATTATTGTAGTTGAGAGTTTAAGTGTTTGTCCAGTATATCCTAATATATTAAAAACTTTGGAGTATATATCAGAGTTGGCATTAAGATTTTCAATAAAAAAATAATTATTATATAAAATGGAGGCAAAATTAATGTTTTTTGCCTCCATTCAGACTGTAGACAAAATGGTTTCAGGGGCTATACCCTGAAACCATTTTGCTGT
>ERZ791917.1392-NODE-1392-length-13714-cov-5.255729_pt1 | contig 13714 bp, 14 predicted proteins | sample MGYA00510138_ERZ791917 | MGnify/ENA primary metagenome ERZ791917 (study PRJEB30046, sample SAMN00792102) | human gut metagenome | study: EMG produced TPA metagenomics assembly of the A metagenome-wide association study of gut microbiota in type 2...
CCGTTTATTACTGAACCAAGCGATTTTTTCGAAAACCGATCCCTGTTTATTACTGAGCCAAGCGATTTTTTCGAAAAATGATCTCCGTTTATTACTGAACCAAGCGATTTTTTTGAAAACCGATCCCCGTTTATTACTGAGCCAAGCGATTTTTTCGAAAAACGATCCCCGTTTATTACTGAGCCACGAGATTTTTTTGAAAACCGATCCCCGTTTATTACTGAACCAAACGATTTTTTCGAAAAACGATCTCCGTTTATTACTGAACCAAACGATTTTTGCATCAGTTAGGTACTTTTAGGGGCAGATTTGCGATGTAGTTAGTCATTTTTGAAAAAAGTCCCCAACTGCCGCCTCCAGCCCAAGCAAAAAAGCTGCCTTCCGGCAGCTTTAGCGGCGGTATTTTGTTGCCGCGATATCAATAACTCTTTCAGTAAAGACTACCGGGATCGACTGGGGGTCGACCGGCAGGCCCTGGGCCAGGTTCTTGCCCGGCAGGACGATGACCTTCTTAAAGTACTTCTTCAAAGGCGTGTCCGGGTTCATCGTGACCAGGTAGCTGTGCTTGAAGCGGGAAATCGACTTGGGCAAGGGCGATGAGCCAAAAAGCTTGGAGATCCCTGAAACTGAATAAAAGACTGCCGTGGAGTTCTCATCGCTTAGCGGGAAGAGGTGCTCGCCAGCCGCCAGGTTGTCTCCAAAGTAGGTCGACTTGCCTAAATCCCGCATCCCCATGCTGAGCAGCCTGGCCGGCAGTTCAGAGTAGTAGATCCCGAAAATAAAGTTGGTCGAGCTGGTCGCCAGGACTTTCGCCAATTCTTCCGCGTCCTTTTCATTTGCTGTCCAGACCCGGTTGATAGCATCATGGTAGTCATCCAGGTATTCGCTGCTTGAAACCGCCGCCTCCTGGCTCTCTTGCTTCTTGATGTAGGTCAGCAGTTGAAACTTGAATTCCTTAAAGCCGGAATAGCCCATCTTCTGGCAGAAGCGCTGAACGGAAGCCAGGGAAGTTCCCGCTTCTTCAGCCAGGTGGTTGATGGTCAGCGACTCAACATTGGTCAAGTCGGAGGTCATTCTCTTCATGATTTTCCGGTCAGATTTGGAGAGCTCAGAAGTCTCAACCGTGAAAAAATTGGTAATATCCATTTATATCCCTACTTTTGATAAATCTGCTTTAATTTTATCACAATAGTGATAGAAATGACTAGCTGCCCCAAAAGAATATACCTTATTTCCTGGTCAAGTCCTGGTAGGCCAGTTTTCCGACCGCGTTCTGGGCCAAAAGGATCTGCTCGCGCTCTTCCAGGCCCGTGTAATGGCTCATGAAGCAGATGTCATAGTAACTGTCTCCGGCAAAAATCCGGGCCGCGTCATGCTCCGTGTCTTCCAATTCCCCGGTCTTGCTGTAAGAGCAGCCCTCGGGCAGGTCCTGGAGGAGCTTGTTAACGGACTCCTGGTAAAAGAGTGCCTTCTGGCAGACCTGGCCAAAAGGAGTCGGGTCAGCTAAGAGCCGCTCTAAAAGCTCCAGGGCAGTTTTGGCGGAAATGTAGTTTTCCCGGTCAGTCACTTCCATCAAGTACCGGCCCAGGTGAAGATGGTCAAATTCTGCTTCAAACCAGGCAGCCATCTTGGCAAAACCGATAAAATCGATCAAAAAGTTGGTGGCCGTGTTGTCTGAGTCCGACAGCATCAAGTCCAGAATGTCCCGCAGCATCCAGTCCCTTTGGGCCAGGTGGCAGAGCATCCCGCCCTCAACGATCTTGCCTTCCGGGACATGGACCATCTGGCTTAAGTCCTGCGGGTGGGCCTGGTAGTAGCAGGCCACGGCCAGCTTGATCAGGCTGGCTGACTTGAATTCTTCCTCGGCCAAGGGACTGGCGTAGAGGACACCGGTCCTGTCTTTGATCAAAAGGGCAGTTTTCCCTGGCAGGGGAGTCAGGATGTCAGCAATCTTTTTAAAATCCAGCATTTTATCTCACCACGATATTATCGCCGACGCATTCGGCGTAACTATTCAAATCCGGGTCCTGGTCAACCATGAAGATGGCGTCCAGATCGGCAAAAATCGTATTCGGGTTGGCCCGGTAGAAGGCGCAGGCTGCCGCCAAAGATTCAATTGACTCAATCATGCTGCCGACCATGGTTGGCACCCCCCGGCTTTCGGCTAAGTCGTTGATCTTCTGGGCTTCAGACAAGCCGCCCGTCTTCATCAGCTTGATGTTGATGTAGTCGCAGGCATTTTTGGCCAAAACTCTTTGGGCATCCTCGTAGCTTTCCACAGATTCATCCGCCATGATCGGGTAAGGGGAGTGGCGGGTCAAGTAAGCCATGGCGTCCAGGTCCCAGGCCGGGACTGGCTGCTCGATAAAGTCGATCAAAAGGCCCTGCTTGTGCCAGTATTCTGCCGCCTGCATGGTCTGCCGGACATCCCAGGCCTGGTTCATGTCTAAGCGCAGGTGAACCATGGGTCCCGCCGCGTAGGCCAGGTCTTCGACCAGCTTGATGTCCCGCTTTAAGTGGCCGGCCCCCAATTTCAGTTTAAGGGTCTTGAAGCCCTGGTCGACCATCTTCTGGGCGTCAGCGATCATCTGCTCAACCTTGCCAATGCTGATGGTGTAGTCGGTCTCCACGCTGCCTCCCTTGCCGCCTAAGAGCTGGGAAAGGGTGAGGCCAAAAAGGTTGGCCCGGGTATTGTAGAGGGCGATTTCAACCGCTGCCTTGGCCGGGGCATTGTGGACGATGGATGTCTTGACCGTATGCAGAAGTTCCTTCCAGTCGGTCAAGTTCTTGCCTAAGACGAGAGGCTTGATCGTTTCTTCAATAACGGCCCGGGCGCTGGACAAGCTGTCCCCGGTCACTTTTTCATTAGGGGTGCAGGTGCCGACCCCGGTTACCCCGTTAGCCAGGCGGACTGTCACCCGGACGGCGTTGACGGCGTCGACCCGGTGCAGGGCCGTGACGAAGGGCTGCTTTAAGGGAATCTGCTTAATGTCGACCTGCAGATCTGCAATTGCCAATTGTTCAACCATTTTTTCCTCCTTATTTATTTTCCTGTTTCTTTATTTTTTCCTACTTGTCAAAAAGCAGTTCATAGGCCCGCCGCTCCGGGTCAACTGAATCGCTGGTTACCGTAATGATGCCCCGGTAGACAAAGCCCAATTTGTCAGCCAGGTGCTGCACAGTCTGGTTCTGCTTGCCCGTGTCCAGGCGGAAGCTCTTGATCCCGCTCTCTTGGCCAAAAGCAATTACTTTTTTCAGCAAAAGCTGGCTAAGGCCTTGTCCGCGGAAAGACTTTTTAATGGCGAAGCGGTGCAGGGCCCAGTAGCGACCACTTCCCGCCCAAATCGGGACTTCATAGTTGGGGTCAAAGTCGGTCGCGGCCATATATGCAGCGACTTGCCCCTCTTTAAGTAAAACCCAGCCCTGGCGGTTGTCCAGGTCTTCTTCAATGCTGGCCCGGTTAGGGTAGCCTTCCTGCCACTGACTGGAGTTTTGCGCCTTCAAAAGGGCCTTGGCGTCTTTGATGATGGCGACAATGTCCTCTAAGTCCCGGCTTTCTGCCTTTCTGACTAATGTTTCTTCAGTCATCTTAAGCCTCGTTGATGTGGTCTCTCAAGTAGCTGTATTGCATGGCGTCTTCCAGCTTGCTGGTGTCCACGCCTAAAACTTGGGCCAAGGCGTAGGCAAATGCCCAGGAAGTTGCCGGCCCCCGGCTGGTGACCAGCTTGTGGTCCTCGTCAATGACAGCTGGGATGTCGACATAGGTGCTGGCCGGGTTTTCACTGGCAACTTGTTCTTTAAAGTCCGGGTGGCTGGTCCACTTGGCTTCTTTTAAAAAGCCGTACTTAGACAAGGCGATCGGGGAGGCGCACATGGCGGCGTTCCACTTGCCGGCGGCAAAGCGCTGCTTCATCAGATCTGCCAGCTTCTCGCTTTCTCTTAAGTGCTTGGCGTTCGGGGCCCCGCCCGGGAAGGCGACTAAGTCGTAGTTAAGCAAGGACTCATCAACTAATTTGTCACAGGCAAAGCGGATGTCGTGTCCGCCGGTGATGGTCAGCTTCTCCAGGGCCACCATATCGCAAGGGATGCCCAGCCGGCGCAGGACATCGACCTGGCTCAAGCCTTCGATTTCTTCACATCCGTCTGAAAAAACAATTGCTGCAGTTGGCATAGTTTTCTTCTCCTTTTTTCTAATTTCTAAAAGATAGTTTTTTAGCTATTTATTTTAATTTTTTGTTAATGATTGTCTACCTACTATTGTACAAAATTGCAGTCGACTTGTCGCTGGAAGCGGACTTTTTTAATCAATTTGCAATTGCCGACTGTGATCGTTTAAAATGGATACGGCTTTTTCCTTTGGAAAAATAAGTAAATTAGTGAAAAAACAGAAAAGAGCAAAGAATGCAGTTCATTTACCTCATTATCTTAGGCGTCCTGGCCGGCATCGTGGCGGCGGTGGCCAGCATGGCGTCGCTTGTCTCTTACCCGGGCCTGCTCCTCTTCGGCCTCAGCCCGGTTAGCGCCAATATGACAAATACGGCGGCCCTGGTGACGACCGGCTTTGGCTCCTTGTCCTCCTGCTTAAAGGAGATGCGGGGGCACTGGGGGGAGCTTTGGCGCTATGCCTTCTTCCAATTGACCGGGGCCTTAATTGGGGGCTGGCTTTTAGTCCAGTTCCCGGGAAAAATCTTTCAAAAATTAGTGCCCTTTTTTGTCCTTTTTTCAGCTGGCCTGCTCCTCTACAGCGGCCGGCAAAAGCAGACAAAGCAGGCGACCAAGCTGGGAAGAATCGGGGCTTATTTTGGCTTGTTCGTGGCCGGGATCTATGCCGGCTACTTTGGGGCGGCGTCGGGCGTTTTAACCTTGATCTTTTTGACGGCTTTAAGTGACTCTTCTTTTGTCGTCATCAACGCCATTAAGAGTGTGATCGGTTCTTTAGCCAACCTGGTGGCTCTGGCGCTATTTGCCTTTAAGGGCGGGGTCAACTGGCCAGTAGCTTTTCCTTTGGCGATTGGCCTCTTTATTGGTGGCTATTTCGGGCAAAAAATGATTAAATATCTAAAGCCTGCCTGGGTCAGATGGATCACGGCTTGCTTCTCGGTCCTTTTGGCCATTTACCTGGGCTGGCGGGCCTGGGCTTAACTACCCAAGCCAGGCAAAGTAAGTTAGAATAGTTATTGATTGATTTAAGGAGGACGGGCATGAAAACTGAAGTTTATCTGGTCAGACATGGGGAAACGCTTTTTAACCGCCTGAACAAGGTACAGGGTTGGTGCGATACCCCCTTGACCATCAAAGGAATTGACGATTTAAAGAAGACGGCTGACGCCCTCTCTCAAATTCATTTTGACAACATGTACTCGTCAGACTTGAAGCGGGCGATTGACACCGTCCACTTGATGAAGGACGCCAACCAGGTGTCTAAGATTGGCAAGATCAAAAAGCTGCCGGAATTCAGAGAAGTTTTTTACGGTTCTTTTGAAGGCGGCAGCATCGATGATATCTGGCTCAGTGTTTCTAAAGCCGCGGGCATTCCAGCAACCACTGATGTAAAGAAGATCATCGATACCATCGGCATCTACAAGTTCCGGGAAGTCACTAAAAAGGCTGACCCCCTCCATTTGGCCGAAAGCACGGAAGAACTGGAAACCAGAATGTGCCGGGCCATCAAGGTCTTGAGAAAAGAAACCAGCGGCGAAGGCCGGGTCTTGCTGGTTTCCCACGGGGACTTTATCAAGACCTTGGGGATCAAGTACTGGAAGGAAAGCGACGGCCTGCATGACATCACCTTCCCGGACAACGGCAGCGTCAGCCGGGGTATACTTGACGAAGAAGGCAATTTTGAAATCGTGGACTATAACTGCAAGGCCGCGGATTTATGAACAAGGAGACAGACTAGAAGATGAAGTGGGATACGCACACTTTTACGATCGTTTTGTTGGTGATCGTAGGCCTGTGGGAATTTGCCCGGGGCTATAACGCCCAGCGGATGGGGAAAAAGGGCAGCCTGCCCGCCCAGTCTTATTACTTGACCGGGGCCGGCATCCTGGCCGTGGCCATTTATTACGCGGTAAAGTTGTGGGGCTAATATGAATCTTCATTCCTGGTGGGTTCCCTATGCCGTTTTGCTTTTTGGCATCTGGGATTTAATTACCGGCATCACGCGCCTGCGCCGGCAGAAGCAGGGCGTCAAGCAGAAGGGGCTGGGGAGCAAGGCTTTTGTCCTCTTAGGCATCCTCTTCATCATTACTGGAATCTGGGCTTTTTGGCTCTAGAAGGCAAAAAATTATGGCAAAGTTGGCACTGCTGAGGCATGGGGAAAGCCAGGCCAATGCGGCAAACGTATATACAGGCTGGAATGACGTTCCCTTAACGGATAAGGGCCGGCGGCAGGCTTGGGCAGCGGGGGAGAAATTAAAAGAAGTCAGGGACTTTCACCCGACCATGATTCACACCTCCCTTTTGTCGAGGGCAATTGAGACGGCGAACATCGCGGCCGAAGCCGCGGGCTTTTTATACCTGCCGGTTGCGAAAACCTGGCGGCTGAATGAGCGCCACTATGGGGCCTTGCGCGGCCTGGACAAGGACGTGTCCAGGAAGATTTTCGGCAAAGAACAGGTGTTAGAGTGGCGGCGGGGCTTTGACGCGGTACCTCCTGCGCAAGGTTCACCAACTATTGACCGTCGCTATTGGGGAGTGGACCCTCAGCTTTTGCCAAGAGCGGAGAGCCTGCACCAGACCCAGCTCCGACTGTTGCCTTACTATGAAGACGAAGTGGCCAGCCGTTTGATGGCTGGGGAAGATCAGCTGATCGTAGCCCACGGCTCCAGCCTGCGGGCGCTGATCAAATATTTAGAAGACATCAACAATGTGGATATCCTCAAGCTGGAGGTGCCTAACGCCCAGGCCATCGTCTATGACTTTGACCAGGAGCTGAACATTCTGAATAAGATAATCACCAACTGATGACTAAAACAGGCTGAGGCCTGTTTTTTATTTTGGCCAAAAATCAAGGGAGCGTGGCGGCGGTGGCTAAAGTGAACGGGGACCTAATCTGCCAGACGGAACTGGTCTTTATCGTGGGTGACCGGGACGGCAAGGACATGCAGGGAAAAAATTAGAAAAAGCAAAAATTTATGGAGACTTTTGCCAGATTGCTAAATATCGGGGGCAATCTATGGTAAAATCTATTCTGATATATTTAAAATAGATTTTTTAAAATGGAGCTAAGTATGCGCAAATTATTTCTTTTGAGAGGCGCGCCCGGCTCTGGCAAGTCTTCATTTATCGCCCGGCACCACTTATTGCCGTACGCGATCAGCGGGGATGAGATCCGCCTGCTTTTGGCGGACCTGACCGTTTACTATGACCAGAAGACTGACGTTCTGCACCAGGTTATTCCGCGGCATGTCACGGAACAGACCAAGCGGATGAAGGACAACTTGGTTGAGCACAAGATGTCCTATGGAGAAACCGTCATCGTGGACGGGACCCACATTGTCGCCAGTGAGATCGATCACTACAAGAAGTGGTGCGAGAAGTACCATTACGAGTGCTATGTGGTTGATTTGATGCAGAACCAGACCCTGGAAGGTTTGTTGAAGAGAAACCAGATCCGGATGCAATACGACTGGGTGAAGCCGGAAGTCATCACGATGATGTACAATTCTTACAAGGCGCACCCGGAGCTGCCCAAGTGGGTCAAGGGGATCAAGCCTAACCAGATGGAGCAGGCTCTGCAGCAGAGAGAGAACAATCTGGACCATTATTCACATGTGATTGCCATACCTGACGAGGTGGCGGAAGAAGATTTTCCACATGTGCACATTTCCAACTTCTACTTCTCTTTCAACGACAAGTTCAGTGAAAAGTACGGGACTTACCGGAATGTGGTGACGATCGGCAAGACCAAGGAAGAGGTGGTCGACGAGTTCCGTCTGCCATACTTTGCCTTCAAGTTCCACCACAAGCACTTTTTGATTTCGGCTTACCCGATCAGAAACGAGATGCTGGACCCCGTCAAGAAGGTCAAGGGGACCTGGTCTTATACGACCGGACTTTACAATGTGGCTGACTTTATCAGAGAATTTCCGGAGAACGAGAAATCACACGTTCACCAGTTTAATTTGAGCAAGCTGGACCGGACCAGACTTTTGCACATTTGGTAAAAGACATAAAGAAAAAGCTTTTCCTCAGGATTGCGGGGAAAAGCTTTTTTCATGGGTAAAATTACTGCCAGGTCAAGGGAATTTGCCCGTGGGTCATGCGGACGGGGTCAGGCAGGGTGAAATCTGCCGGTTCCAAGCTGACCTTGTCAATAACTTGTGGAATAACGGGTTTGTTGACCTCGACTCCTTCATAAGGAAAGTCAGTCACGGGCCGGGTTTGGACCTGGCCCAGGTGCTCGATTTTGTCAAAGCCGGAGACAACTTTAGCAAAGACGGGGTAGGTCCCGGTCAGTTGGGGCTGGTCGGTCAAGGGAAAGAAGACTTCACAGCCGGCCAGGCCCAATTCGTCATAGCCGCCCATGCAGGCTGTTCCGGCAGTGACGGGAACTGGCGTTAGATCGGGATGCAGGTCAAATTCATTGGGCAGGAGGTACTTGGCCTCTTTTTTGCCAAAGGCATTGTAGCTTAAGTCGACCCATTTGCCGGGAACGATCCGCTGGATTGCATGACCGTCATAGATATGGTGCTTGACGGCCCAGACGAAGCTGGCGCAAGTATTCGGGGCGGCGTCTGGCAGAAGGTCTAAGACGATCTTGGCCCCGTTTTTCAGCCAAAAAACTGCTTTAGCCATATGTCCTCCTTACTTGAAGTAGGCTCGGGTGTAGTCGGCCGTACCGGTAGTGTTCCAGAGAACCCCGCGGAGGTTGGAGTTGACCAGGTGGTCTTCAACTTCGGTGCAGAGCGGGATGACCGGGTTGTCGTGGCTTAGCTGCTTTTGGGCGTTCAAGAGGTTCTTGAAGTAGGCCTTTTGGGAAGTAGCATTCTTGGACTTGGCCAGGCTGAGCTGCTTGTTGAAGTTCTTGCTGGTGTACTTGCCGAAGTTGTGGGAGTTGTTCAGCTCCTGGGTTTCCAGTTCGCTCATTGGGTCAGCGTAGTCGTTGAGCCAGTAGCTCAGCTGGAGGTCAAAGTCGCCTTTAACGGCCAGGTTGTAGGCAGATAAGAAGGGGAGAGACTTGACTTCGATTTTGACGCCGGAGAGCTTGCTTTCGATTTGTGATTGCAAAAATTCAGCCTGGTTCTTGTCAGTAGAAGTGTCGTAGCCGACCAAAGTCAAGCTTACGCTGGACTTGCCCAGTTCCTTTAAACCTTCCTTCCAGAGCTTTTTGGCCTTGGCAACATTGTAGGTTTCCTTTGGCTTAGCGACAGTAGCGAAGTCTTTATTGGTGCCAGGGTACTTGGCAGCACCTGGTGAAGAGTAAGTGTAGGAAGGCTTAGAGCCGTTGGCCATGACTTTTTCAGCCAGCTGCTTTCTATTGATGACTAAGTAGAGGGCCTGGCGGAGCTTGTCATTGCTTAAGGCACGGCCTTTAGCTTGGTTGGTGCGGATGAAGTAGTTGCCGGATCGGTCGACTTGCTTTAAGTGCTTGTCGTTTTGCAGTCCCTGGGCGGTGGTTCCGCTGATTAAGGCGTCATCCAGGCTGCCCTGCTGGAAGAGCTGGTGGGCGGTGTTGGCTTCTTTAACGACTTGGTATTTGATCTTAGATAATTTAACTTCAGATTTAGCGTAGTAGTTAGGATTCTTGACCAAAGTCCAGGTGTTTGAGCCGGCCTTCCAGCTACCAAGTTTGAAGGCACCGTTTGATGCGAAGGTCTTCATGCTGCTTCCGTACTTTTTACCATATTTCTTGACCAGTTTGGTGTTTTGCGGCAAAAAGCTGGTCATGGTCAGCTTCTTGGTGAAGGTTGGGATCGGGTATTCTAGGTCAACGACCAGTTTATGCTTGCTTGCGGCTTTGACGCCTAAAGTTTCGGGCTTCTTTTTGCCATTTTGAATGGCGATGGCATTCTTGATGCCCTGGTAGATGTAGCTGTAGCCGGACAGGGCAGTTGGAGCCACGCCTTTTCTCCAGGCGGTGACGAAGTCTTCAGCGGTCACGTCATCGCCGTTGGACCATTTGGCGGTCTTGAGGTAGAAGGTGTAGCGCTTGCCGCCATTGGACTTGACCGTCTTTTTGGCCAGGGCCGGGACAGGATTGTTGTTCTTGTCTGAGCGGAAGAGGCCATCGTCCATCTGGTTTAAGACGTCCCAGATCGGCACCGTAGTGCTGGTGGACTGGTCAAAAGTGGCGATCGTGTCGCTCTCCATTAAGTTGAGCGTGGTCTTGGCCGTGGATGTGGTAGATGATTTGCCACAGGCATTGAGCAGGAGCCCAGCCGCTAAAGCTGTGGCAAGCGGTAGCTTTTTCCCCATGTTAATCTCCTCTGTTACGCGATTTTAGTGGGTTAATACATTAAAATAACATTAAGAATTTTATTATTATAATTTAACAGCTAGGGTGGAGATTGTCAATTGGAAAATGGTTATGAAATCAGATGAATAAAAAGCGATGCATGTTGGGCATCATTGTCTGTTAAAATTAACTTGTACTATTGTGTTTAAAATGTGGTAGCTATCTTTATCGATCTTAAAGACGGGGGAGCTAAAAATGTCTGATAATTTGAAAAATGCTGTCAGTACTTTTATGGATATGCGGCACTATGATTGGGAGCAAGTAAGAGAAAACCTTGAAGGTTTGAAAAAATTCTTGATGTGTGGCATGGAACAAGAAATTTCAGATGATGAAATTAACAGCCTAATTGATGAGATGGAGAACGAAGACCTTAAGAGCAAGGAAAATGTCATCTCTTTATCAAGCAATTATGATAACGGACTCAAGGTTGACAATTACAAGTACTCTGCTTGGACTTTGTACGAGAAGCTGCTTGAGAGCAGAGGCTGGTCCAAGCAATCGATTGACAACACCCGCTCATCAGCTGAAGACGTCTTGTGCAAGTTGCGCCGGGACAACAAAGATGCAGGTAAAGGCCTGGTTGTTGGTGAAATTCAGTCAGGGAAAACCGCAAATATGGCTGCTCTGATTGCCCAAGCAGCTGACAATGGTTTCAATTACTTTATTATTTTGAGCGGCGTAATTGACTCTCTGAGAAAGCAAACCAGCCAAAGAATGAGACAAGACCTTGCGTCTAATGGTGAGTCTAACCTCCACTGGAAGGTTGTTGACAATCCATCTCTTAAAAACAAAGACCTGTTAGTTGAGACCTTGGACTTTAGAAAAGAGTCACATGACCGCTTTATCACGGTTTGCTTAAAAAATTACAGGAGACTGGAGAACCTATATAACTGGCTGTCGGCAAACAAGTCTCAACAGAAGAAGATGAAGGTTTTGCTGATTGACGATGAAGCGGATCAAGCAAGTATCAATACCAAAGATATTGATTCTGACGAGAGAACACAGATCAACCAAAGAATCTTGGATATTGTTAATGACCGTGGTTTTGGCGCGATGAACTATATCGCGTATACTGCGACACCATTTGCAAATGTTTTGAACGAAGCCGGGGAAGGTACTTTATATCCAAAGGACTTTATTGAACTCTTGACTCCTTCAGAAAACTATATTGGTGCTATGCAAATCTTTGGAACTGCGGTTCCGGAAAATAGCCCAGGTCTTCCAATCATTAATGAAATTACAGAGAGGGATGCAAGATCCCTTAAAAATATTTCTAAGCAGCATTTTGATTTGGCACCAGGCAGCTTGCAAGATGCGATTAATTGGTTCTTGTTGGCAGTTGCTGCTATGCGCAGTTACGGCTACCAGAAGCCAATTTCAATGATGATCCATACTAGCTTTAAAGTAGCTGACCACGCGCAAATGGCAAAAATCGTTGAAGGCTACTTGCTGGATTTGAAGGAAAATTATGAATCTCGTTTAGCAGATTTGGCGGAATTTTACGCGAAGATCCAAGAAGAATTGCCATTAAGACGATTTTTAGCGGTAATGGATAATTACACCCGCAAGGATGAAGTTAGGAACTATCCAGCCTGGAATGATGTTGAGCGGGAATTAAAAGAAATGTTCGCTTTGCCTAATGATGATTTCTTGACAAGCATTAAGTCAGATGACAAGGGGATTTTCCATTACGGCAACGGCATTCATATGTGTATCGACAACAGCAAGTCCAAAGATTCTGATGATCATGCTACCCGCTTAATTTATCCAGATAAGATTGACGAAACTAAGAAGGCGCCGGCTTTTATCGTGATTGGCGGTAATACTCTTTCTAGAGGTTTAACGATCGAAGGACTAGTATCGACGTATTTCTTAAGAAGTACCAATCAAGCAGATACGTTAATGCAGATGGCAAGATGGTTAGGTTACAGACAAGGTTATGAATTGTTCCCACGAGTATGGCTAGATGAAAATGCGCAAAAGCGCTACCTCTTCTTAAGCCAAATGAACGAAAGCATGCGGGAAACCATGTCCGCGTATGCCACTAATGGTTTAACGCCAATGCAGTATCTGCCGACAATTCAAGAATGTCCTGAGTACCAGCTTGTTACGATCACTTCAAGCAATAAGATGCAAGGCGCTGTCGCTAAGAACTTTAACTTTACTGGTGTTAGTCCTCAAACGACTGTGTTTGACAACAATAAAGAAGCTTTGGAAGAAAACTTGCAAACAACTGCGGACTTTTTGTCTAGCTTGCCGAAGTACCAACTGACGCGTAAAAACTATCTTTTATGGCAAGATGTTTCTACCGAAAAAGTTGTTAAATATTTAGAAGCATATAAGACTGTTGAACGGGACCGGCAGATAACCAGTGTTCCAAACGTGATCAAATGGCTGAATCAACGACTTGAAAACTTTGACTATGTTCAATCAGATGATTCGGGAAACTGGGACAAGTGGAATGTTGTGCTGGTCAATAATAATTCTGCCAAGAAACACTGGGACGTTGCAGGAACAAAAGTAGGTAAGGTATCTCGTAGCAGAAAGAAGCTGTCTGTCGATACTGATGATGTAATTGACATTGGTGTCTTGAGAAGTCCAGAAGATCAACTTAGTGATATTACTGATAAGGAACTGACTAGCGAAGAGAGAGACAGAGCTAAAAGTCCTGCTCAAATGAGGAAAATCAGAAGAGACCATAATTTAGAGAAGACACCGCAATTACTGATTTACTGCATTGACAAAGATTCAACTACTACAAGAAAAGACCGTAAAGACTTAAATGCTGAGGCTGATATCATCGGCTTGAGCATAATGATCCCCGGCTATGTTGATCGTAAGCAAAACCGGGTAGATTCTATTCAAATTGACATCAGCCGCTTTATTGATCCAGATGAAATTGGCGGCGAAGTTAATGAAGAGGAATTTGAAGACGAGAACTAGAAAGCATAGGAAATGGGAATGAAAATTAAGATTGCCGCGGATGATTCACAAAGCATGGCCCAGTCAGGTGATTCAATCCTGCGCTCGCTGCAAAATACTGATCTGTCATACGCGGATGTTGTTGTCAGAGAAAGTCTGCAAAATTCGCTGGATGCAACTTTGCCAGATGCTGACAGAACGATTGTTAATTTCGATCTGAAAGAATTTGACAGTGAAGAATTAAGTGCCTACTTTGAGGGAATTCAAGATGAATTGCTGAAAAATCACGCCGGCCGGCAAAAGTACTTAGCGATTAGTGACAAGCATACTTAC
>ERZ791917.1399-NODE-1399-length-13552-cov-2.761873_pt1 | contig 13552 bp, 8 predicted proteins | sample MGYA00510138_ERZ791917 | MGnify/ENA primary metagenome ERZ791917 (study PRJEB30046, sample SAMN00792102) | human gut metagenome | study: EMG produced TPA metagenomics assembly of the A metagenome-wide association study of gut microbiota in type 2...
GGGAAGAAGGTCGAAGACATCGGCACACTGAAACTGAACCTGTTCTGTCAGGCCGTTGAGGGCAGCGTTTTCCCTGGCCTGGTTTACTGCCAGCTCCGAGGCGTCCACGCCCAGCACATGTGCGGACCCTGCCAGACCGGCGTTGAGGGCAAAGGACCCGGTGTGGGTAAAGCAGTCCAGCACCTGCTTTGGCTGAATGCGGCGGCAGAGATTCTGGACAGCCAGCCTGTTGTATTTCTGGTCCAGGAAGAAGCCGGTTTTCTGGCCGTCCTCCACATCCACCATATACCGGACTCCATTTTCAAGGATTTCCACCTTGGTGTCAAATGCATCTCCCATGAATCCCTTATGGCGCTCCATTCCCTCCTGCAGACGGACCTTGGCATCGCTGCGCTCGTAGACACCACGGATGGTGATCCCGTCCTCCGCCATGACCTTTCTGAGCTTGTCCACAATGACCGGCTTCAGTCGGTCGATTCCCAGGGCCAGGGATTCCACTACCAGCACATCTGAAAATTTGTCTATGACAATACCGGGCAGAAAGTCGGCTTCCCCGAATATGACGCGGCAGCTGGAGGTATCTGTCACAGCCTTCCTGTAGTCCCAGGCACTGCGCACCCGCATTTCCAGAAAATCGCTGTCAATGACCGTATCCTTTCTGCGGGACATCATGCGGACCGTCAGCTTGGATTTGGTATTGATGAAGCCGGTACCAAGGGGATATCCGTCAAAGTCCTCCACGGTTACCATATCGCCGTTTTCAAAGGCTCCATTGACACTCTCTATCTCATTGTCGTAAATCCAGGCGCCTCCGGCTTTCAGGGAACGTCCCTGTCCTTTGCGGATGCGGACCATTGCTTTGGGGCTGTATTCAATTCGTGTTTCCATTGTATTCTCCTGTTTTCTGTTGTGGTTTATTTACCATCATATCATAACATGGAGAAAAATTCATCCGGTTTGTGGATATACATGCCACTGCGCACACATGACTCTATTTTTAGGAAATGGAAACAGTTCAGGTGTCATTATACGTAGGGATCAATTTCCAGGACACCGATTCCCTTGGTGATGATGTGTTCTGTCAGCTTTGCCATTTGTTCCGGTGTTTCCTTGAGGCCTGTCTGGAGCCAGTACTGTACCAGGCCGATGCATCCTGACACGATGAAGGAGAAGAATGCGTCAAAGGCAGCTGCATTGCCGGAGCGGAATACCTCCATCCAGTCCTTCAGGCATTTTTCACGTATGAGCTGTTTCAGACGGTTTACAAAATTCAAATCCCCGTTTTCCCCCAGAAGAATCTCAATCAGGTCCGCGTTATCATATACTAAGGAATATATTTCATTGAATATGACAGAAGGGCGCTGTTTTAGATCCACGGCGTCATGTTTACAGACCAATTGGTTGAAATCTTCCTGGAGCTCGGCTTCTGTTTTTTCCAGAAGGTCAAACACATCCTTATAGTGGAGATAAAAGGTGCCCCGGTTTAAGTCCGCCATGTCGGTCAGCTCCCGAACTGTGATATCCTGGACCTTTTTCTCCTTGAGCAATGTTATAAGACATTCACGAAGCTGTCTTCGGGTCTTACGCACCCGGCGGTCCACAGGTTCAATGCCCATTATCTGTTCCTCCTTTTGTTTATATGGGTTTGCGTGTATTTACAAAGATTTAACAATTGTATTTTGCACAAAAATGGAAAAAATGTTGATTAACCATCAAAATGAAGGAAATTAATCATTGTATTTTTGCCATAATTTATTATAATCCATTATAGTCAATAAATAAACAAAAGTCAATTAACAAAATGGACGTTGTTTAACAGTATAAAAGGTGTATAATGGATATATATATAAGGAACGGGGGCAAATGGCATGAGATATAGAATATGTGCAGTCATTCTGGCTGCTGCGGGAGCTCTGTGGGCCTTTGAGGGGACCGGACCCGTGACGGCTCTGGCAGATGAGCAGGCGCAGGAGATAAGCCTTTCATTTGTACCGGGCTGGAACCAGACAGAGGGAATATGGTATTGGCTGGAACCGGATGGAACTTTACACAGGGGATGGCTGCAGGCAGACGGAAGGTCCTATTACATGGATGAAAATGGGGCCATGGTTACAGGCTGGCGGGAAGTGGACGGGGAGTGGTATTACTTCCACGAAGATGGGGGCATGAACCTGGGAGAGCTGATACTGGATAACGGGAAATACGAGTTTTCAGCACAGGGAGCCCTGGTTTCGGCCGGCTGGGTGGAAAATACAGGCGGAGGGGCTTATGACGCAGGATGCTACGACCATATGGCCCAGGATTTGTTTGACCAGCTGAATGAGGAAAAGAAGGATTTATTCTTTGAGGAATACCCGGACCGTGAGGATGAATATGACGGTGATATGCACCGTGTCTATGACCGGTACGCGGGCTTTCAGATGGATATGACCCTCAACAAGGCGGCGGACCACAGGCTGGAGGGAGCCATGGCAGGGGGCTATGCAGATGACAGGATTCCCGGAGAAGGTACCATTAACGATTACCTCTCCGTTATCAACTACAGAAGGAGTGCTTCCTGTCTGGAGCTGTACGTGAGGGACTGTGAGGACGCGTCAGAGGCCTTTGATAAAATAAAGGAAAAGCTGGATAAACGTTTCCAGTCAAAGACCGACCGGAAGTATTCCCTGGAATATTACCGCAGCCTGGGGATGGCCCACAGGGAAAAGGACGGGAAGCAATATTTTGTGGTGATTCTGATGCGGTGAGCGTAAGGATTTTGTGGAGGAATATTGAAGCAAATTGCCGGAGCGCAAATATCCCAGCGGTAATGCCGAAGCAGAAACGCCGGAGCGGAAATTTCGCAGCGGTAATGCCGGAGCAGAAACGCCGCAGCAGAAATACCGCAGCAGAAATACCGCAGCAGAAATACCGCAGCAGAATTGCGCGGCACAGGGTATAAGGCCTGCAGGGCACAGCCGCAATGGGCGGCAGCATAAGGAGCATGGAAATATGGGACAGAAGCTGTTTGGCAGAATCAAGGACAGAATGCACAGGGTAAAAGGCCGGGAGCCGCAGGAGGGGGATAAGTTTTCCTTCCGTATGGCCCGGTTTATCATACATAAAAAAGGCTGGATTGAGAGCGTATTTGTGGCAGGGTGTGTTTTCTCCCTGATAGCGATGCTTTTTGTAAATGTGAATTATGACCTGACGGAGTACCTGCCTGCATCGGCCAGATCCTGTATTGGACTGGACCTGATGGAGGATGAATTCGGCTATCCGGGCACTGCCAGGCTGATGATTAAGGATGTGAGCCTGTATGAGGCAAAGCAGTACAAGGATAAACTGGAAGCAGTGGACGGGGTGGACCAGATTCTCTGGTGCGACAGTACGGTAAATATCTATTCAGGCGAGGATTTTATGCGCCAGAAGGATATTGAGGACTACTACAAGGACGGATGTGCTGTTATGGACATCACCTTTGACCAGGGGGATACGGCAAAGAAGACATCCCAGGCCATTGATGAGATGAAAGCTATTACAGGGGATAAGGGATATTATGTGGGAATGGCTGTACAGAACAAATCCCTGACGGAAAATGTGGAGAGCGAGATGAACCTCATTCTTACGGTTGCCGTCATTATGATATTTGCGGTGCTGTGCATCAGTACCACCGCCTGGTCGGAACCATTCCTTTTTCTGCTGGTTATGGGTGTGGCTATTTTGCTGAACCGGGGCACGAATATTTTTATCGGGACAGTCTCGTTCCTCACCAATAATGTGGCTATGGTGCTGCAGCTGGCCACCTCCATGGACTACTCTATTTTCCTGCTGGATGCATTTTCCAGGGAAAAGCAGAAGGGGCTCTCAGAAGAACAGGCCATGATCAATGCCATTGACGCTGCCATCAACTCCATATTTGCCAGCAGCCTGACCACGGTGGTGGGCTTTCTGGCATTGGTATCCATGAAGTTTACCATTGGATTTGATATGGGACTGGTGCTGGCAAAGGGAATTGTGTTCAGCCTTATAACCGTGCTGTTCTTTATGCCGGCTATGATTCTCAAATTTTCCAGGTGGAATGATAAGACCAGGCACCGTCCTTTCCTGCCCTCCTTCCGGAAATTCAGCGAATGGGTCTACAGGGTGCGTTACGCATCCCTTATCATTATGCTGATTCTGGCGCCGCCCGCTTATGTGGCCCAGGGAATGAATGATTTCCTGTACGGCAACAGTGCGGTGGGAGCCAGCGAGGGAACCCAGGTCTATGCGGATGACCAGGTAATCTCCCGGGAATTTGGAAGAAGCAATATGATGCTGGCCATGTATCCCAATACTTCGGCTGTAACGGAGAAAGAGATGTCAGATGAGATAGAGGATCTTCCCTATGTGAAAAGTGTGACGTCCATGTCCAATACCCTTCCGGAGGGAATACCCGAGGAGTTCCTGCCATATTCCGTTACCAGTGAGCTCCACACAAAGGATTACTGCAGGATGCTTATTTACATACGGACCAAGACAGAGAGCGACCAGGCATTTAAGGGCGCGGATGAAATACGGGATATTCTGGAGCGGTATTATCCGGAGAATTCCTATCTGGTGGGGGAAACACCTTCCACACAGGATATCAAGACTACGATTACGGCGGATAATTCCAGGGTAAACTTGTTATCCATGCTGGGCGTGTTCCTGGTGGTCATGTTCAGCTTCCGGTCCTTTGCCATACCTATGATTGTCATGGTGCCCATTGAGGCTGCGATTTTCCTCAATATGGCCATGCCTTACCTGGCAGGGGATACCATGGTGTTTATGGGGTACATCATAGTGAGCAGCATCCAGCTGGGAGCCACGGTGGATTATTCCATTCTGCTCACCAACAATTATGTGTCCTGTAGAAAGTCCCTGGAGAAGAAGGAAGCGTGTATCCAGGCGCTGATGCTGTCCTGTCCCTCTATTTTTACTTCGGGAACCATTATCATATTGGCTGGATATATCATTCATTTCATATCAACCACAGCGGCTATAGGGGACCTGGGCCATTTGATTGGACGGGGGGCGCTGTTCAGCGTGATTCTGGTGCTGACTGTGCTGCCGGCCCTTCTGGTGCTCTTTGACCGTATCATTACCAGCAATGAATGGGACCGCCTGCAGAAGTATCTGAAACGGCGCCATGAAAAGCGCAAAGCCCTGATAAAGGCAGGAATAGGTACCATTGTCAACAAGGCGTCCGCATTGAAACGGACTGATTTAGAACCAGCGGAGGTGGAAAGCAATGAAAATGAAATATAAGAGAATCATGGCAGCGGGAATGGTCTTTGTCATGCTTTGCACCGGCACTGGCAGCGCGCCTGTATACGGAGCACAGCCTTCTGTGGACGTGGATGAAACCATGTATGTGAACCTGGACTATTACGGCAGGGTGGATAAGATTAATGTGGTAAAGGGGGTGGGCCTCAACGGCCAGACGGAATTTACGGATTACGGAACCTATGAAAATGTGATTAACATGTCTAACAGCATCGAACCTGTGCTGGGGGACGGAATGGTGACGTGGCAGCTTCCGGAGGACCAGAGGGGAAGATTTTATTTTAAATGCGCTGTGGATAAAGGCATGATGGTACTGCCCTGGGACTTTGACGTATCTTACAAGCTGAACGGTGTACCCATGGACGGCGATAAGCTGGCAGGAGCTTCCGGGCTGATTGAGATCAATGTGAAGGCAGAGCCCAATGACAATGCCGGGGAGTATTACCGCAACAACATGATGCTTATGGTGGCTGTGCCCGTGGATATGAGCAAATGCTACAGCGTGGAGGCTGAAGGGTCCCAGACCCAGAACCTGGGTGAAACCACAGCGGTGGTATTTACCGCCCTCCCCGGGGAGGACGGGGATTACACGGTGCGCATCGGCACGGACAGCTTTGAGACCATTGGCGTGATTATGGCCATGGTACCGGGTACGGTGGAGGATCTGGAACATATCAAGGACCTGAAGGAAGCCAAGGATACGTGGCAGGATGCAGGGGATGAGCTTTACGACAGCCTGGAGCAGATGGCAAAGTCTGTGGAGAACATGCGGCAGGGCGTGAACCAGGTCCGCCAGGGTATGGACTCAGCGGAGAGCGCCAGACAGAAGTGGAGTAATTCCAAGGACAGCATACTGGCCGGAAATGACCAGACGCTGGCAGCGCTTACATCGGTGTCACAGCAGATGGATACCATGATTCCCCATTTGCAGACGGCCAAGGACTGTGCCGAGGTGGTTCACAGCAGCATGAATGACATTGTCAACACGCTGGGAGACATGCAGGACCCTTTGAGAAAGCTGCAGACCAGACTTAAGAACATAGAAAACAGCGCAGGCGGTATCAGCAGCGATTTGCCGGAACTCCAGAAGACCATGGAATCCATCATTGCGCTGGATACCCAGCTTCAGGCATCCCAGGACACACTGCTGACGTATCTCAGTCTGTATAAGAGTTCCAGTACCAAGGCCAGAAGGCTCTATGACGAGGAGCTGGATGAGGAAGAACTGGAAAACATGGAGGATGTGGATTACGGGACATCAAATGGCGGGAGCCATTCGTCATCCGGCGGAGGCAGCAGCCAGGAAAACACCCAGAATAATAATCAGGGGAATGACCAGGGAAGCGGAAATTCCGGCGGCAGTACGGAGGGGAAAGATAACCCGGATGGAAGTGCCGGAGGAAGCGGAAGCACAGACGGAAACGGAAGCACCAGCGGAACTGGGAGCGGGAGCGGAAATGCGGACGGAGGCGGAAGCACGGACGGAAGCGGAACTGGAGCCGGAAGCGGAAATACAACCGGAGGCGGAAGTACGGACGGAAGCGGAACTGGAGCCGGAAGCGGAAATACAACCGGAGGCGCAAGTACGGACGGAAGCACAACCGGGAGCGGAAGCGGAAATACAACCGGAGGCGGAAGTACGGACGGAAGCACAACCGGGAGCGGAAGCGGAAATACAACCGGAGGCGCAAGTACGGACGGAAGCGGAACTGGAGCCGGAAGCGGAAATACAACCGGAGGCGAGAGCACCAACGGAAGCGCAACCGGGAGCAGCAGCGCAAGCGCAGCAGAAAGTGGAAATTCCAGCGGAAATTCCAGCGGAAACTCCGGCAGTAACACCCCGGATACAGGCACTGCTATTAGCTCTGCCATAAATACAGGAAACACCGGCCTGGCAGGCCTGGCGGCCACCGCATCCATAGAGAAGAAAAACATCCCTCTGGTAAGCAGTATCGACCAGCAGGCCGCCGCAGAAGCCGCGATAGCCATTGAACAATCCCTGTATGACAAGGTGGCAGTCCTTCAGGATTTATCTGCCCGGAGCAAATCCCTGACAGACAAGATGGCGAACCTGATGGATGACACGTCTGATTCTGCGAAATACAGCGCCGAGATAGTTGACAATATGGATTATCTGATTGAGGATTTAAAGGCCCTCAATGATTCTCTGGACGTATATTATCCGGATCTCCAGACTGCCCTGGATGACTCCCAGGAACTGGTAAGGCGTACCACAGATGCACTCAACAATGGAATCAGCACCCTGACTATCATCCAGAACACATTAAAAGACAGCAGCGATGATTTTGACGCGGCTGCCAGGGACAGCCTGCGCGGCAGTATGGAACTTCTGGATAAAAGCCTGAACATCCTGGACAGCACCACGGTGATGCGCCAGGCCGGACGCACCATGAAGGATACCATTGACAATGAGCTGGATAAGTTTGATACAGATAACCGTTTCCTGTTTATGGATCCGTCCGCAGACAAGGTATCCTTTACCTCGGACCGGAACAAACCGCCCAAGACACTGCAGATTGTCATGCGCACCGATGAGATCAGCGTGGACGACGACACGGCCAAGACCGCGGATGCAGAGGTGGAAAAGGCCAAGGAAAGCCCCTTAAGGCGGATGTGGAATGTGCTGGTACAGATGTGGAAGGCAATGGTAAGCATTTTCAAAAACAGGTAGAAGCCTGTCTCAAAATTTGATATACTGTCCATAGAAGCAGCGGGCAGTGCAGCGCAACCAGGGCTGCACTGCCTGTTGTGGCGCAGGGATATGTTACAAAATACACAGGTACCGGAGGGTTTCCGTGCAGTACCTGCCGCAGGAGGAATACCATGGCCGTTACAGGAAAGCAGGAGAAAACAAAATACAAGCTGGCTGAATCCGTTAAGGAGTGCATGAAGACAGCGCCCGTGGATAAGATTACGGTCAAAAATATTGTGGAGGGCTGCGGTGTGACCCGGCAGACCTTTTACCGGAATTTTCTGGACAAGTACGATCTGATAAACTGGTATTTTGACAAGCTGGTGCTTCAGTCTTTTGAGCAGATTGGCATGGGGCATACGGTGGGGGAGAGCCTGACCCGGAAGTTTGAGTTCATTCTCAATGAAAAGGTGTTTTTCACAGAAGCGTTCCGCTCCGATGACAGGAACTCATTAAAGGAACATGATTTTGAACTGATTCTCCAGTTTTATACGGACCTGATTGCAAGAAAAACCAGCCAGCCTTTGGGCCGGGAGCTTCAGTTCCTTTTGGAGATGTACTGCCAGGGCTCCGTATACATGACGGTGAAGTGGGTTCTGGGAGGCATGAAGGACTCGCCCCGTGAAATGTCTGATAAGCTGGTGGAAGCCATGCCGCCAAAGCTGGCAGAGGTGTTCGGAAAATTGAAACTGCTTTAAGCCCCGGAAAGTCCCGGATATCCCCAGCCGCAGCAGAGACAGAACATGGTGATTATGCATAATCCTAAATGGTGAAACTGCACAAAACTTAAAGGAAAGTGACAGACAGGGATGTTTGTCACTTTTATTTTAAAACAGGACTTGTTATAATATTAACAAAAGCAACCAGGTAAATCCACGGACACTTAAGATGGGTCCGGCGGTGTACTGTCAATGTAAAGGAGAAGAAAATCATGGCAAACAGAATCGTATTAAACGAGACATCCTATCACGGCGCAGGTGCAATCCAGGAGATTGCAAATGAGGCAAAGGCAAGGGGATTTAAGAAGGCTTTTGTATGTTCCGACCCTGACCTGATTAAGTTCAATGTAACCTGCAAGGTGACAAAGGTACTGGAGGATGCAGGACTGGCCTACGAGATTTATTCCAATATCAAACCTAACCCGACCATCGAGAACGTGCAGACCGGCGTTGCGGCTTTCAAGGCATCCGGAGCCGATTATATCATTGCCATTGGCGGCGGTTCCTCCATGGATACCTCCAAGGCTATCGGCGTTATCATCACCAACCCTGAATTCGAGGATGTGAGAAGTCTGGAAGGCGTTGCTCCGACCAAGAATCCGTGTGTGCCGATTATTGCAGTTCCCACCACAGCAGGCACCGCGGCGGAAGTTACCATTAACTACGTGATCACGGATGTGGAGAAAAAGCGTAAATTCGTATGCGTGGATACCCATGATATCCCGGTAGTGGCAGTGGTTGATCCGGAGATGATGTCTTCCATGCCCAAGGGACTGACAGCTGCTACCGGTATGGATGCCCTGACCCATGCAATCGAGGGCTATACCACAAAGGGTGCCTGGGAGATGACCGACATGTTTAACTTAAAAGCCATTGAAGTAATCGCCCGCAGCCTGAGGGATGCGGTGGAGAACAAGCCAGAGGGCAGGGAAGGCATGGCTTTGGGCCAGTATCTGACCGGAATGGGATTCTCCAACTGCGGTCTGGGCATTGTGCACTCCATGGCTCATGGCCTGGGCGCTTTATATGATACCCCCCACGGCGTTGCCAATGCCATCATCCTTCCAACCGTCATGGAATACAATGCGCCATGTACAGGAACCAAGTTTAAAGACATTGCCATTGCCATGGGCGTGGATGGTGTTGAGAATATGACACAGGAGGAATACCGCAAAGCAGCAGTGGACGCGGTAAAGAAACTGTCCGCTGACGTGGGAATCCCTGCTGACTTAAAGGAAATCCTTAAGCCAGAGGATGTGGACTTCCTGTCACAGTCCGCCATGGATGATGCCTGCCGCCCGGGCAATCCAAAGGATCCGTCCTTTGAGGATATCAAGAACCTGTATCTGTCACTGATGTAATTACATATACAGCCGCCTACGGCACAAAAAGGCCGCAGGACATGCCCCTGTTAGGGTATGTCCCGCGGCTTAACATTTGCCTGCGGCAAAGTCCTGCATGGGCCGGGAAACAGTCTGCGGCAAAGTCTGGTATCACCCCTGCAGCCACGCCTGTCCAGGTGCCAATTTCTCGCAGAATATACGGCCCTGGTCTTTTTCATATTTTGCCTGATGATATTTAAAAAGCATGTTTTTGTCGGGCATTTGGCCCAGGATTTCGATTTTGCCGGTGACGTGGGACATGGCGTAGCGGATGCATTTGCCCTGGCCGTTCTGCATGTTTTTTGCCTCTTCCACAATGCGGCAGCCCTCTGTCAAAGGAATCTGGAACTGACTCTTTACCCCGGATACGGGACGGCACTGGAAAATGTAATAGGGAATGACACCGTATCTTGTCAGATTCTTTAACAGGGTTCCGAGACTCCCTGCGTCATCGTTGATTCCTTTTAACAGAACGGTCTGGTTCTTTACAATGACACCAGCGTCCATCAGGCACCGGATCGCTTTTACTGCTTGCGGAGTCAGTTCATTTGAATGGTTAAACTGGGTCACCACATAGATTTGTTTGATTTTTGTATAGCGGGCCAGAATATCCAGAAGTTCCGGGTCATCATAAATCCGCATAGGCAGCACCACCGGGGTGCGGGTGCCGAAACGGATTAGATCCAGATGTTTAATGGAGCTGAATGCCTCCAGATACCGGCGTATGATTTGATTGCTGTTCAGAAAGGAATCCCCGCCGGATATGAGCACATTGGTTATTTCAGGGTGGGAGACGATGTAGGCAGCCATCTGGTCCACATTTCCGGCTGTTTCGCCGCCGGGGATTCCCACCAGCCGCTTGCGGAAGCAATGCCTGCAATACATGGCGCACCGGTGGGTGGACAGGATGAGCGCCGTCTGCCTGTACTTGTGCTGCAGGCCGGGCAGCACTGTGTTATCCGCCTCCCCGCTGGTATCAAAGTCCCCCGACAGGTCGGTTTCACGAATGGAGGGTATAGACATCCTGAACACAGGATCCTGTTCCGGATTGTTCCAGTCAATAAGAGACAGATAGTATCTTGTGACTGTCATGGGAAACTGTTCCAGGATTCGGGTCATGTGTTCTTCCTCCTGGCTGGTAAGCCTCATATACGTTTTCAGTTCCTGGGCGCGGGTTACATTGTTTCTCAATGTTTCATTCCAATTCATCCAATCATCCCCTTCATTCATTATTTTTTCCATTATACCATCAGCAATATCAGGTTCTGATGAATAAAAAGTGAAGGTTTTGTAAATATTAGAATATTCGCTAATGCTTAAAATATTATAAAATTTCGCCTTTTTTGTATATGGTATTCCCTGGGACTCCATGGTAGAATGAAAGAACCCAAAAGAAATTGTTGGAAAGAGGAGTGTGTAAATATATGGGAATGCAGATTACAGTGAAGGATAAAAACGATGCGGTAAAGGCGGAGGCCGCAGGCAGGGAACAGGCCGTACTGGCATGGAAGGGTGAGTATGAGGAGGGAGACAGGATTATATTTTCTCTTCCGGAAAAGAACCGTTTCTATATCATACGTGTGGATGATACCATGGATGAAGCCTTTATCTATGGGGCGGGAAATGAGCTGGTTTATGAGGTTCCCTTTGCAGAGGGTAAGACATCCTATAACCCCAAATCATTTACAGGAGAGCGCCACTATCTGACTATGCGGTATGCCAGGGATTATGAAATTAAATCATACCGGAATCTGGCCAAGAACGTTATGGACCAGCACAGGGGCCAGGAATGTTATCCCCACGCCCACGCCAATGTGGAAACCAGGGGAGAGGCTGTGTTTGCGGCCCGCAACGCCATTGACGGTGTGACGGCAAACCTGTCCCATGGAAAGTGGCCATATGAGTCATGGGGAATCAATATGCAGGACGATGCCCAAATGACGCTGGAGTTTGGCCGCCCCGTGGATTTTGACCAGATTGTCCTCTATACAAGGGCTGACTTTCCTCATGACAACTGGTGGGAGAAGGTGACCTTTACCTTTTCCGACGGAACCTCTGAGACAGTGGAGCTTGAAAAGAGCGTTGAACCTCATATCATCAGCCTGGAGCGCAGGGGTATCACATGGCTTACCTTCGGACAGCTCATAAAGGCAGACGATCCGTCCCCCTTCCCTGCCCTGACACAGATTGAGGTCTATGGCCGGGAGCATGAGGCCGCGCTTTAGGGCTTTGCCGGAAGCGGAATGAAGGAAGCGGTATGAAGGAAACGGAATGAAGGAAACGGAATAAAGAAAACGGAATGAAGGAAACGGGGAGGAGGGACCGCATAAGTGGCCCTTAAAGATAATTACAACCAAACATTGAATGCCAGCTACCTGGGATATGTGGTCCAGGCAGTGGTCAATAATTTTGCTCCGCTTTTATTTCTCACTTTCCAGAAAAGCTATGGCATATCTCTGGCGCGCATTGCTATGCTGGTTACGGTGAATTTTGGCATTCAGCTTGCGGTGGACCTGTTGTCGGCGCGGTTTGTGGACAGGATTGGATACAGGACATGCATTGTGGCGGCTCATGTGTTCGCTGCCCTGGGGCTGGCCGGGCTGAGCTTTCTGCCGGATATGGTTCCGGGACATTTTGGAGGACTGCTTGTGTGCGTTGCCCTGTACGCAGTGGGGGGAGGTATCATAGAAGTACTGATCAGCCCCATTGTGGAAGCCTGTCCAACGGCCCGCAAAGATGCGGCCATGAGCCTGCTGCACTCTTTTTACTGCTGGGGGTCCGTGGCCGTGGTGGTACTGTCCACTGTCTTTTTTCAGACAGCGGGTCTGAACAGCTGGCGGGTATTGGCCCTTCTCTGGGCAGCAGTCCCTGTTATGAACGCTGTCCTGTTTTCGCGGGTTCCCATTCTGGCACTGACAGAGGATGGGCAGGAGATGGGGATTCGGGGACTGTTAAAAAGCAGCCTGTTCTGGCTTTTTATTTTTATTATGGTCTGCGCAGGGGCATCGGAACAGGCTATGAGCCAGTGGGCCTCCGCTTTTGCTGAATCAGGGCTTAATGTGTCAAAGACAGTGGGAGATCTGGCCGGACCTTGTATGTTTTCAATTCTCATGGGCATATCCAGGGCAATGTATGCCAGATACAGCCAGCGCATCCGTCTCACCGCCTTTATGACAGGCAGCGCCGTTTTGTGCATTTTCAGCTATGGGCTGGCGTCCACTGCCGCCAGCCCTGTTCTGGGACTGGCCGGCTGCGGGCTGTGCGGGTTTTCCGTGGGTATCCTGTGGCCGGGAGCATTCTCGCTGGCGTCCGTGAGCTGTCCGCGGGGCGGTACTGCCATGTTTGCCCTGCTGGCCCTGGCCGGGGATCTGGGATGTGCCGGCGGTCCGGCGCTGGTGGGACTCATAGCAGGGGCATCAGGAGGTAATTTGAAGGCGGGTCTGGCCGCAGCC
>ERZ791917.1401-NODE-1401-length-13539-cov-17.329131_pt1 | contig 13539 bp, 10 predicted proteins | sample MGYA00510138_ERZ791917 | MGnify/ENA primary metagenome ERZ791917 (study PRJEB30046, sample SAMN00792102) | human gut metagenome | study: EMG produced TPA metagenomics assembly of the A metagenome-wide association study of gut microbiota in type 2...
AGAGCACGTGATTTGTAATCTCGGGGTCGTTGGTTCGAATCCGACAAGAGGCTCCTCTTAATGGGGATAGAGATCTTTTTAACATTGATTGGGTGGTTACCAGAGTGGCCAAATGGGGCAGACTGTAAATCTGCTGGCTCTTGCCTTCGGTGGTTCGAATCCATCACCACCCACAATGCGTAAGCATGAGATACCTCCTCTTTGGAGCGTAATGCGGAAATAGCTCAGTTGATAGAGCACTAGCCTTCCAAGCTGGGGGTCGCGGGTTTGAGCCCCGTTTTCCGCTCTCTTTTTGCTGTAATAGCTCAGTGGTAGAGCACTTCCTTGGTAAGGAAGAGGTCCTGAGTTCAACTCTCAGTTACAGCTCCACTTTGATGCCTAAACGAAGTCTAACTAAATATCAGTGTGACAAGTCAAGGTTGTCAAGAGTATCATCTATTTGATTATTTAATTAATACAATAAAAAAGTAAAGCTATGGCTAAAGAGGTTTATGTGCGTACCAAACCGCATGTTAACATTGGTACAATTGGTCACGTTGACCACGGTAAGACTACTCTGACCGCAGCTATCTCTAAGGTGCTGCATGAGCGTCTGGGTACAGGTGAGGATGTGAAGTCCTTCGATCAGATCGACAACGCTCCTGAGGAGAAAGAGCGTGGTATCACCATTAACACCGCCCACATTGAGTATGAGACAGAAAAGCGTCACTACGCTCACGTGGACTGCCCGGGACACGCCGACTATGTGAAGAACATGGTAACCGGTGCTGCTCAGATGGATGGTGCTATCCTCGTGGTTGCCGCTACCGATGGTCCTATGCCTCAGACACGTGAGCATGTGTTGCTCGCTCGTCAGGTAAACGTGCCTCGTTTGGTTGTTTTCCTCAACAAGTGCGACGATCCTGAAGTTGACGAGGAGATGATTGACCTCGTGAAGATGGATGTCCAGGATCTTCTGACTTCTTATGGTTATGAAGAGGATACTCCTATTGTTTGTGGTTCTGCTCTGGGTGCACTGAATGGTGTTGCTAAGTGGGAAGACAAGATCATGGAGTTGATGGACACTGTTGACAACTGGATTCAGGAGCCTGTCCGTGAGGTTGATAAGCCTTTCTTGATGCCTGTTGAGGATGTCTTCTCTATCACTGGTCGTGGTACTGTTGCTACTGGTCGTATCGAGACTGGTAAGTGTAAGGTCGGTGATGAGGTTCAGCTGCTCGGTCTTGGTGAGGACAAGAAGTCTGTCATCACTGGTGTCGAGATGTTCCGTAAGACCTTGGATGAGGGTGAGGCTGGTGACAACGTCGGTCTGCTCCTCCGTGGTATCGACAAGGACGAGGTGAAGCGTGGTATGGTTGTCGTGCACCCGGGTGCTATCACTCCGCATGATCACTTCAAGGCTTCTATCTACGTGCTGAAGAAGGAAGAGGGTGGCCGTCACACTCCGTTCGGCAACCGCTATCGTCCTCAGTTCTACCTCCGCACAATGGACTGCACCGGTGAAATCACTCTTCCTGAAGGTGTAGATATGGTGATGCCTGGTGACAACGTTGAGATCGAGGTTCGCCTGATCTACAAGGTTGCTCTGAATGAGGGTCTCCGTTTCGCTATCCGCGAGGGTGGTCGTACGGTAGGTTCTGGCCAGATCACACAGATTCTGCCTGACGTAGCAGAGGAGGGATAATCACGATTATCTGATTCCAAGATACGTAAGTCTCCGCGTCTGCGGACGCGGAGACTTTCTTACGGGTTTAGCTCAGTTGGTAGAGCACTGGTCTCCAAAACCAGGTGTCGAGAGTTCGAGTCTTTCAACCCGTGCTAAATAGAAGATAATATGTTTAAAAAGATAGTGAATTATTGCAAGGCTTGTTATGACGAGCTTGCACATAAGACCACTTGGCCAACACATAAAGAGTTGACTCACAGTGCAGTGATTGTATTATCTGCTTCCCTTATCATTGCACTGATCGTCTTCGCTATGGACTTGGTGTTCAAGAACCTGATGGGTATTGTATATCCAGGCTAATCATTAAGGCAATGGCAAATACTAAGAATTGGTATGTTTTGCGTGCTTCCAGCGGTAAAGAGGCAAAACTGAAAGAGTACATTGAAGCTGAGCTGCGTCATAACCAGCGTTTGGCTGATCATGTCTATCAGGTGCTGATTCCTATGGAGAAACATGCGAGCATTAAAGATGGTAAGCGTGTGGAGAAAGAGAAGATCGCTCTCCCCGGTTACGTGTTTGTACAGGCTGATATGATTGGTGATGTTCCGGTTGACTTAAGAAACATGCCTAATTGTTTGGGCATTCTCGGCGGTTTGGATCATCCGGCTCCGGTTCCAGAGTCTCAGATTAATCGTATGATTGGACAAGCTGAGGAAACACAGATCGACAACGATGTGGATGTTCCTTATCTGCTTGATGAGACGGTGAAAGTCACCGATGGTCCTTTTGCAGGTTTTGAAGGTGTGATCGAAGAGATCAACACAGAGAAGCGCAAGCTGAAGGTGATGGTTAAGATCTTTGGGCGTAAGACACCCTTGGAGCTTGGTTTTATGCAAGTTGAAAAGGTTGCTGAGTAGTTGTTACGGGCTATGCGCGCCTTATACGTTACATTTATTTTAATTTCAATTAGAAATGGCTAAAGAAGTTGCTGGATTAATCAAGTTACAGATTAAAGGTGGCGCTGCAAACCCCTCCCCTCCAGTAGGACCGGCTTTGGGTTCCAAGGGTATTAACATCATGGGCTTCTGCAAGGAGTTCAATGCACGTACCCAGGATAAGGCTGGTAAGGTTCTGCCTGTCGTCATCACTTACTACACAGATAAGTCGTTCAGCTTCGTCATCAAGACTCCTCCTGCTGCTGTCCAGCTCAAGGAAGCTGCCAAGGTGAAGTCTGGTTCCGGCCAGCCTAACCGTAAAAAAGTGGCTAGCGTGACTTGGGATCAGGTAAAAGCGATCGCTGAGGACAAGATGGCAGACTTGAACTGCTTTACTGTCGAGAGTGCCATGAGACTGATTGCAGGTACTGCACGCAGCATGGGCATCACTGTTAAAGGTGACTTCCCTGGTAAATAATTAAACTTCAATTAAGCAAGTAAAATGAGTAAACTGACAAAAAATCAGAAATCAGTAGCTGAGAAGGTTGAAGCAGGGAAGGCATACACATTGAAAGAGGCTGCAGAGCTCGTAAAGGAGATCACGACAACAAAGTTTGATGCTTCTGTAGATGTGGATGTTCGCTTGGGCGTTGATCCCCGTAAGGCTAACCAGATGGTTCGCGGCGTGGTGTCTCTGCCTAACGGAACTGGTAAGACAGTTCGCGTGCTTGCTCTGTGTACACCAGATCAGGAAGAGGCTGCTAAGGCAGCTGGTGCTGACTATGCTGGTCTCGATGAGTATATTGAGAAGATCAAAGGTGGCTGGACTGATGTCGATGTCATCATCACTATGCCTTCTTGCATGGGTAAGGTTGGTCCTCTGGGCCGTTTCCTCGGTCCCCGTGGTTTGATGCCTAACCCGAAGAGTGGTACTGTGACAATGGATGTCGCTAAGGCTGTTAAGGAGGTTAAGCAAGGTAAGATTGACTTCAAGGTTGATAAGGCTGGTATCATTCATACTTCTATCGGCAAGAACTCTATGTCTTCTGATCAGATCTATGGTAATGCCAAAGAATTCATCAACACTGTTGTACGTTTGAAGCCTGCTGCCGCTAAAGGTACATACCTCAAGAGTATCTTTATTTCAAGCACAATGAGTAAGGGTATCAAGATTGATCCTAAATCAGTTGAATCACTCTAAAAGTTTGGTAAAATGAAGAAAGAAGTAAAAGATACTATCATTGTTGACCTTGGCGAGAAGCTGAAGGAATATCCTCATTTCTATCTGGTGGATGTCACCGGTATGAATGCTGAGACAACATCTTCTCTTCGTCGCAAGTGTTTCAAGCAGGAGATCAAGATGGTCGTGGTGAAGAATAAGCTTCTTCACAAGGCTTTCGAGGCTGCTGACATCGACTATTCTGAGCTTTATGGTACTTTGAAGGGTAACACTGCTGTGCTGTTTACACACACCGCTAATGTTCCTGCAAAGTTGCTTAAGGATAAAGACATTGCCAAGGCTGGCGTTCCTTCTTTGAAGGCTGCCTATGCTGAGGAAGGCTTCTATGTTGGTGCAGACAAGCTCGACGAGCTGGCTTCCATCAAGAGCAAGAACGAGGTTATTGCTGACATCGTTGCTCTGTTGCAGAGCCCCGCAAAGAACGTGGTTTCTGCTCTTCAGTCAGGCGCAAGCACTATCCATGGTGTGCTGAAGACTTTAGGCGAGCGTCCTGAGTAATCAATTAAGTCACTACATTTTTTAAGAATAAAATTTAAATAAATACTAAAATGGCAGACGTTAAAGCTATTGCAGAAGAATTAGTAAATCTTACTGTTAAAGAGGTAAATGAATTGGCAACAGTCCTGAAGGACGAGTATGGTATCGAGCCCGCTGCTGCAGCTGTTGCAGTTGCTGGTCCTGCTGCTGGCGCAGCTCCTGCAGCTGAGGAGAAGAGCTCTTTTGATGTTGTGCTGACTGATGTCGGCGCTACTAAGCTCCAGGTAGTTAAGGCCGTTAAAGAGGCTTGTGGCCTCGGTCTGAAGGACGCTAAGACTCTCGTTGAGTCTGTTCCTGCTACTCTGAAGGAGGGCCTGTCTAAGGACGAGGCTGAAAACCTGAAGAAGGCTATCGAGGAAGCTGGCGCTAAGGTTGAGCTGAAGTAATTTTGTCTCTTTTAGCCGTTAGGTCGCTTCAATAAGCGACATGATGACAGTTACATACTTAAGGGTTAGGATTTGCCCAGTCGGTGAGTCCTAACCTTTTTGTGTCTTTATCCCCATTGGTCATTGCTTTCGATTATTGCTTTCGATCATCTTTTTTTTCTCTTCTTTCGGCTTCGGCTAAGACTGGTATTAGACTACAATTGATTTCTTATGTCAAACGTTATTGATAACAGAGTAAATTTTGCCAGCGTCCAGAATCCTTATCCTTTTCCGGATTTCCTCGACGTGCAACTGAAATCCTTCCGTGATTTCCTCCAACTTGACACTCCACCAGAGGAGCGCAAGAACGATGGCCTGTATAAGGTGTTCGCAGAGAACTTCCCGATCACCGATACTCGCAACAATTTCGTGCTTGAGTTCCTCGATTATTATATCGATCCGCCCCGCTATACCATTGATGAATGTTTGGAGCGCGGTCTGACCTATAGTGTGCCTTTGAAGGCTAAGATGAAACTGTATTGTACCGATCCCGACCATGAGGACTTCGGTACGTTCATCCAGGATGTCTTCTTGGGTACCATTCCTTATATGACAGACAATGGTACCTTTGTGATCAATGGTGCAGAGCGTGTCGTCGTGGCACAGCTTCACCGTTCACCGGGCGTATTCTTCGGTCAGGGCGTGCATGCTAACGGTACCGTGCTCTATAGCGCACGTGTCATTCCTTTCAAGGGCTCTTGGATAGAGTTCGCTACTGACATCAACAATGTCATGTACGCCTATATCGACCGTAAGAAGAAGTTGCCGGTGACAACCCTCCTGCGTGCCATTGGTTACGAAAGCGATAAAGACATTCTTCAGATCTTCGACCTTGCTGAGGAGGTGAAGGTTTCTCCGAAAAACAAGTCTGTGCTGATCGGACGTAAGCTTGCTGCCCGTGTACTGAGAACATGGACAGAGGACTTCGTAGATGAGGATACCGGTGAGGTCGTTACCGCTGAGCGCAACGAGATGGTGCTTGAGCGTGAGACTGAGATCACAGAAGATAATTTCGATACGATCGTAGACAGTGGCGTCTCTACTGTTCTTGTACATAAGAACAATGAGGCTGCTTCAAAGTACGATATCATCTTCAAGACTTTGGAGAAAGACCAGAGCAACTCTGAGATTGAGGCTGTCCGCTACATCTACAAGCAGCTCCGTAATGCTGACCCTGCTGATGATGCAAGTGCACGTGAAGTCTTCCAGAACCTGTTCTTCTCTGACAAGCGTTACGACCTGGGTGATGTCGGCCGCTATCGTATCAATAAGAAGCTGAATCTTGATATTGATCCTGATGTGCGTGTGCTCACCAAGGAAGACATCATCGAGATTATCAAATATCTGATCAAACTGGTCAACTCCAATGCTACAGTTGACGATATTGACCACTTAAGCAACCGTCGTGTCCGCACGGTAGGTGAGCAGCTGGCCAACCAGTTCTCTGTCGGCCTGGCCCGTATGAGCCGTACCATCCGTGAGCGCATGAACGTACGTGACAACGAGGTGTTTACGCCGACTGACTTGATCAATGCCAAGACTATTTCCAGTGTCATCAACTCGTTCTTCGGTACCAATCCGTTGAGCCAGTTCATGGATCAAACCAACCCGTTGGCCGAGGTCACTCATAAGCGCCGTCTCTCTGCTTTAGGTCCTGGCGGTCTGTCTCGTGAACGTGCAGGTTTTGAGGTTCGTGACGTACACTATACTCACTATGGTCGTCTTTGCCCTATTGAGTCACCTGAGGGTCCTAACATCGGTCTGATCTCCTCTCTTTGCGTCTATGCTACAATCAATGAGCTCGGTTTCATCGAAACTCCTTATCGTGTAGTGAAAAGCGGCAAGGTAGACTTGGAGAACAAGGATGTAGAGTATCTTACTGCTGAGGAAGAGGACGGACAGCTCATCGCCCAGGGTAATGCTCCTTTGAATGAGGATGGCTCTTTCAAGCGTGACTTCGTTCACTGTCGTCTTGCTGCCGACTTCCCTGTTGTGGAGCCGGGTGAGGTAAGCCTGATGGATGTGTCACCGCAGCAGATCGCTTCCGTGAGTGCTTGCTTGATTCCGTTCTTGGAGCATGATGACGGTCACCGTGCTCTGATGGGATGTAATATGATGCGTCAGGCAGTGCCCTTACTCCACAATGATGCGCCTATCGTAGGTACCGGTTTGGAGAAGCAGGTCTGCGAGGACAGCCGTACGATGATCACAGCCGAAGGGGAAGGTGTCGTTGAATATGTTGACGCTACTACCATTCGTATTCTCTATGACCGTACGGAAGACGAGGAGTTTGTCAGCTTTGAGCCGGCACTCAAGGAATATCGCATTCCTAAGTTCCGTCGTACCAACCAGAATATGACCATCGACCTGCGTCCTATCTGCAACAAAGGTCAGCGTGTGAAGAAGGGCGACATCCTGACAGAGGGCTATGCCACAGAAAATGGCGAGCTGGCTCTGGGTCGTAACCTTTTGGTAGCCTATATGCCTTGGAAGGGTTACAACTACGAGGATGCTGTCGTCATCTCTGAGCGTATGGTTCGCGATGACGTGCTGACATCCGTCCATGTCGATGAGTATTCTCTCGACGTGCGTGAGACCAAGCGCGGCATGGAGGTGTTCACCAGCGATATTCCAAACGTCAGTGAGGAAGCTACCAAGGACCTCGACGACAATGGTATCATCCGTGTCGGTGCACGCGTAGAGCCGGGTGACATCATGATCGGTAAGATCTCGCCAAAGGGTGAGAGCGATCCTTCACCTGAGGAGAAGTTGCTCCGTGCTATCTTCGGTGACAAGGCCGGTGACGTGAAAGATTCTTCACTCAAGGCGAATCCTTCTTTGAGCGGGGTCGTGATCGACAAGAAACTCTTCCAACGCGCAGAGAAGACTCGCGAGTCGAAGAAACAAGATAAGGTCAAGCTTCAGAAAATCGATGAGGAGTATGAGGCAAAGAGCGATGAGCTGAAGAACATGCTCGTAGACAAGCTGATGACCCTCACTGACGGCAAGGTCTGCCAGAGTGTGAAAGACTATACTGAGGCAGAGGTGCTCACCAAGGGCAGCAAGTTCACGGTGCCTGCTCTGAAAAACCTCGAGTATGACGGCATTCAGAGCAATGGTTGGACGGACGATGAGCACATCAACGGACTCATCCAGAAGTTGATCATGAACTTCATCCGCAAGGACAAGCAGCTCGCCGCTGAGCAGAACCGCCGCAAGTTTGCCATCACGATTGGTGATGAGCTGCCCTCCGGCATCTTGAAGATGGCTAAGGTCTATATCGCAAAGAAGCGTAAGATCCAGGTCGGTGATAAGCTTGCCGGTCGTCATGGTAACAAGGGTATTGTTTCTAAGATCGTACGTCAGGAGGATATGCCGTTCTTGGCTGACGGTCGTCCTGTCGACTTGGTGCTGAACCCGATGGGTGTGCCTTCGCGTATGAACTTGGGACAGATCTTCGAGGCTATCCTCGGTGCTGCCGGTAAGAGACTCGGCGTGAAGTTTGCAACTCCAATCTTCGACGGAGCAAAGCTTGACGACCTGCGTGAGTGGACCGAAAGGGCTGGTTTGCCTAACCTCTGCTCTACTACGGTTTACGATGGTGAGACCGGTGAGCCCTTCGATCAGAAGGCTACCGTGGGTATCACTTACTTCTTGAAGCTCGGTCACATGGTTGAGGATAAGATGCACGCCCGTTCTATCGGTCCGTACTCTCTCATCACTCAGCAGCCACTTGGTGGTAAGGCACAGTTCGGTGGACAGCGTTTCGGAGAGATGGAGGTCTGGGCTCTTGAGGGCTTCGGTGCCAGCCATGTCCTGCAAGAGATGCTGACCATCAAGAGTGATGATGTCACCGGTCGTTCCAAGGCTTACGAGGCTATTGTCAAGGGCGACCCAATGCCGACACCGGGGATCCCCGAGTCGCTCAATGTGTTGCTGCATGAGCTTCGCGGTCTGGGACTGAACATTAAGTTGGATTAAGTTTGGAATATTGAAAAGTTAGAAGTATGGCTTTCAGAAAAGATACAAAGGTAAAGAATAATTTTACCAAGATTACCATTAGCCTGGCCTCTCCTGAGACAATCAAGGAGAACTCCTATGGTGAGGTGACCAAGCCCGAGACCATCAACTACCGTACCTACAAGCCTGAGCGCGATGGCTTGTTCTGCGAGAGAATCTTCGGTCCGACAAAAGACTATGAGTGCGCCTGTGGTAAGTATAAGCGCATCCGCTATAAAGGCATCGTCTGTGACCGTTGTGGGGTTGAAGTCACTGAGAAGAAGGTACGTCGTGAGCGTGCCGGACATATTGAGCTCGTCGTTCCTGTAGCTCATATTTGGTACTTCCGCTCTCTGCCAAACAAGATCGGCTACCTGCTCGGACTGCCTACCAAGAAGCTCGACCAGGTGATCTACTACGAGAAGTATATCGTCATTCAGCCCGGTATCCTCGAAGGACAGAAGGATGCTGAGGGCGTGGATGATCTCAATGGTTCTCATAAGCTCGACTTGCTGTCAGAGGAAGAGTATCTCGACATCATCGACAACAAGATCCCTGAGAACAACGATATGCTCGATGATTCAGATCCTTCGAAGTTCATTGCCAAGATGGGTGCCGAGGCAATCCTTGACCTGCTCAAGGATATCGATCTCGACAGTCTTAGCTATGAACTGCGTGACCGTGCCAACAGCGACTCCAGCCAGATGCGCAAGACTGAGGCTCTGAAGCGTCTGCAGGTCGTAGAGTCTTTCCGTAGCTCCAAGGATGTCAACAAACCTGAGTGGATGATCATGAAGATCATTCCGGTCATCCCGCCAGAGTTGCGTCCGTTGGTACCATTGGATGGTGGCCGTTTTGCCACTTCCGACCTCAACGACCTCTACCGTCGTGTCATCATTCGTAACAACCGCCTGAAACGACTCATCGAGATCAAGGCTCCTGAGGTGATTCTCCGCAACGAGAAACGTATGCTTCAGGAGGCTGTTGACTCTCTCTTCGATAACAGTCGTAAGGCCAGTGCCGTTAAGAGCGAGAGCAACCGTCCGTTGAAGTCTCTCTCGGATTCTCTGAAAGGTAAGCAGGGGCGCTTCCGTCAGAACCTGCTCGGTAAGCGTGTCGACTACTCTGCCCGTTCTGTGATCGTCGTCGGTCCTGAGTTGAAGATGGGTGAATGCGGTCTGCCTAAGTTGATGGCTGCCGAGCTCTACAAGCCGTTTATCATCCGCAAGCTGATTGAGCGCGGCATCGTGAAGACGGTCAAGAGCGCTAAGAAGATCGTTGACCGCCGCGAGCCGGTGATCTGGGATATTCTTGAGAACGTGATGAAGGGTCACCCTGTGCTCCTCAACCGTGCTCCTACACTTCACCGTCTGTCTGTGATGGCGTTTCAGCCAAAGATGATCGAGGGAAAGGCTATCCAGCTCCACCCGTTGGCTTGTACACCGTTCAATGCCGACTTCGATGGTGACCAGATGGCTGTTCACTTGCCACTGAGCAACGAGGCCGTGCTGGAAGCTCAGGTTCTGATGCTCCAGAGTCACAACATCCTCAACCCGGCCAATGGCGCTCCTGTCACCGTGCCGTCGCAGGATATGGTGCTCGGTCTTTACTATATCACCAAGATTCGTCCGGGTGCTAAGGGTGAGGGCCAAACCTTCTATGGTCCTGAAGAGGCTATCATCGCACTCAATGAAAAGTGTGTTGATGAGCACGCTCAGGTGAAATGTGTGGTTGATGACATTGACGAGAAGGGTAATCCCATCCGCCATATCGTGGAGACCACTGTGGGACGAGTCATCGTCAACGAGATCATCCCGAAGGAGATAGGCTTCTTTAATGGTGTCATCTCCAAGAAGACATTGCGTAAGCTCATCGCCGACGTGATCAAGCACGTAGGTATGGACCGTGCCTGCTCGTTCCTCGACGGAGTGAAGAACCTCGGTTACCGCATGTCTTACCTTGCCGGTCTGTCCTTCAACCTCGACGATATCATCGTGCCGAAGGAGAAAGCAGAGATCGTCAAGCGCGGTCAGGACGAGGTCGATGAGGTCAAGGCCAACTTCGATATGGGTCTTATCACCGATAAGGAGCGCTACAATGAGGTCATCAATGCCTGGACACACGTCAACAACGACCTGAAGAAGGCTGTGATGAAGCACATGACCGAGGCCGACCAAGGCTTCAACGCTGTGTTCATGATGCTTGACTCCGGTGCCCGTGGTTCTGCTGACCAGATTGCCCAGCTCGCTGGTATGCGTGGTCTGATGGCCAAGCCGCAGAAGGCTGGTGCTGAGGGTAATTCCATCATTGAGAACCCTATTCTGAACAACCTGAAGGAGGGTATGTCCGTGCAGGAGTACTTTATTGCCTCTCACGGTGCCCGTAAGGGTCTTGCCGACACGGCTATGAAGACGGCCGATGCGGGATATCTGACCCGTCGACTCGTCGACGTGTCGCACGATGTCATCATCACTGAGGATGACTGCGGTACACTGCGTGGTTTGGAGTGTCGCGCCCTGAAAGAGGGCGACGAAGTTGTCTCCACACTCGCCGAGCGCATCTTGGGTCGTGTCTCCGTGCATGATGTCATCAATCCACATACCAGCGAGATCCTTGTCAAGGCTGGTGAGGAGATCACTGAGGCCAAGGCACAGGCTGTAGAGGATGCCGGCATCGAGATGGTAGAGATCCGTTCCGTGCTGACCTGCGAGAGCAAGAAGGGTGTTTGCCGTAAGTGTTATGGCCGCAACCTGGCTACTTCCAAGATGGTTCAACTTGGTGAGGCTGTCGGCGTTATCGCCGCACAGGCTATCGGTGAGCCGGGTACACAGCTGACGCTCCGTACCTTCCACTCCGGTGGTATTGCCGAGAACGCTGCTGCCAACGCTTCCATCACCTCTAAATATGATGCTAAGCTGAAGTTCGAGGGCTTGCGTACCGTACCATTCGTTGACAAGAGCGATGAAAGCAATCCTGTCGAGTGTCAGATGGTAGTGAGCCGTTTGGCCGAGGTGCAGTTCGTTGATCCCAATACCGATATCAACATGGCTACGCTGACCGTCCCTTACGGTAGCTCACTGTTCTTCTCAGACGGCGACGTGGTGAAGAAGGGCGACGTGGTCTGCAAGTGGGATCCGTTCAACGCTGTTATTGTCAGTGAATATGCTGGTAAGCTGCAGTTCGACAATGTCATTGAGGGTGCTACTTTCAAGACTGAGACTGATGAGACCTCCGGTATGACGGAGCGTATCATCACTGAGTCCAAGGACCACAATGTCATCCCGACGGTTCACGTCGTTGACGAGAACGGTCAGGTACTTGGTACCTACAACTTCCCGGTGGGCGGTCATATCGCCAACATCGAGGACGGCCAGGTCATTGAGACCGGTACCACGTTAGTACGTATCCCTCGTGCCGTGTTCAACGCCGGTGGTATCACCGGTGGTCTGCCTCGTGTCACCGAGCTCTTTGAGGCTCGTAACCCGACGAATCCCGCCGTGGTCTCTGAGATCGACGGTGAGGTGACCATGGGCAAGCTCAAACGTGGTAATCAGGAGATCATCATCACTTCTAAGACAGGTGACCAGCGTAAGTACCTCGTACCACTGTCACGTCAGATCCTGGTGCAGGAGCATGATGCTGTGCGTGCCGGTACGGCACTCTCCGACGGTGAGATCACTCCGGGCGACATCCTTGCCATCAAGGGGCCTACCGCTGTACAGGAGTACATCGTCAATGAGGTGCAGAATGTCTACCGCCTCCAGGGTGTGAAGATCAACGACAAGCACTTCGAGATCATTGTCCGTCAGATGATGCGTAAGGTACGCATTGATGACCCGGGCGATACTACGTTCCTTGAGCAGGATCTTGTCGATAAACTCGACTTTGCAGACGAGAACGACCGCATCTGGGGTAAGAAGGTGGTCATCGACGAGGGCGACTCAGAGAACCTCCACAAGGGTCAGATCGTTACCGTGCGCAAGCTGCGTGACGAGAATTCCAGCTTGAAGCGTCGTGACCTGAAGACCGTCACCGTCCGTGATGCCGTGCCTGCTACCTCTACTCAGGTGCTGCAGGGTATCACCCGTGCTGCCTTGGGTACGAAGAGCTTCATGAGTGCTGCTTCCTTCCAGGAAACTACGAAGGTTCTCAACGAGGCTGCCATCCGTGGAAAGGTTGATAATCTCGAGGGTATGAAGGAGAATGTGATCTGCGGTCACCTGATTCCTGCCGGTACCGGTATGCGTCAGTGGGATAAGATCATCGTAGGTTCCAAGGAAGAGTATGAGCGCATGGAGGCCAATCGCAAGAATGTGCTCGACTATGCCGACAAAGTGACTCCAGAAAATTAATCATCACACAGTCTATCAATCATAAAGGCCGTGAACCCGTAGTGGGTTCACGGCCTTTGTTTCACACTGAGATGAAGGACAAGACCATGGTCGGCAAGGTGCTTCCATGGGTACACATATCCATAAGCAATGCAAAGAGGAGTATTCTTGACACGTACCATGACATCAAGGGGGACTTTCTGCAGCTCTACCTCAACGAGTTCTGCTATAAGTTCAATAGAAGATCTTTCGGATTTCACCTGTTCGACAGGCTTGAACTTTGCGCATGCACTTATAGGACGAGTTTCAAGCATAGAATCTACTGATTTGGATGATTGCGGATATTCATTTAAAAAATACCAAGTTATTTTTTAAACATTACTAAAAAATTTCACGTTCTCATTTA
>ERZ791917.1416-NODE-1416-length-13413-cov-2.484653_pt1 | contig 13413 bp, 9 predicted proteins | sample MGYA00510138_ERZ791917 | MGnify/ENA primary metagenome ERZ791917 (study PRJEB30046, sample SAMN00792102) | human gut metagenome | study: EMG produced TPA metagenomics assembly of the A metagenome-wide association study of gut microbiota in type 2...
TGCTGACTGCGCGGCCAAAATAATTTTGAGGTGAATATTTTGGACAACCACGATAATAAAGAAAAGCGGCGCCCAACCCGGGTTGAACTATATGATCAACCAAACAAGCGCCCAGAAAAAAAGACGCATTTCTTCTTCGATAAAAAAGCCGACCGTACGGCTAAAAAAGAAGCTGCGCCAACATTTAAGCTTGATAAGCAAGCCAAGCGCTCATCACAGAGCAATGCCGATCTGAATATCAAAGCTCAGCCAACCACTAATGGTACACGCTCCAGCATGAACGCTCAGCCAATCAGCAGCAACACGCGCTCCAGCCGCAGTCAGGAACGGCTGGGTGCTCGCAATGGTCAGGCAAGTGCCGCTAAAATAACCGGCTTAGGCGCTAAATCAGGCAAAAACAAGCAACCAAAAAACAAAAAGCCTAGCCATCGCCCATTTAAAATTGCTCTGGGAATCCTTTTGGCCGTCTTGGTCGTCATGGTCATCGTCTTTGCCGTCAAGCAGCAGGATCCTGTGACCGATAATTCCAGTGATACAACCGTCTCCACGTCTTCTAAGAAAAAATCCAGCAGCTCAAAGAAGTCCAGCAGTCATAAAAAGAAGCATTCTTCTTCCAGCTCATCTTATGAAGCCAATTACGACACCAATGATCAGGATTCCTATTACGTACCAAACACTACGACGAATTCATCATCTGCTCCAGCAGCCAGCTCATCCAGCCAGACGACTGTCAACAACAATAATCAGACGGCTGGCAATGGCAACAGCAGCTATCAAGGCGGCGGCAACTATGGCAACACTGGCAACAGCGGCAGCAGCAATGGCGGTTCAACTACTGCCAACAACAATACGCCTTCAGAATCTGTCAGCGGTAATACCGGTGGCCCGACTCAATCCAGTGCTGCCCAATAGCCCGGATTTATAAAACGGTCTTGACACGCTCTTGTCAGGTGCATATAATTCAAACTAATGACAAAGGACATGCCTGATGCGGCTGGTTATCCAGGGAATCGGTACCTTGGCTGGAAGTACCGTTGACCAAGCACATCAGCGTACCACCTTTTTGAATTGTCACTGGCCGAGATAAGGTCAGTCGGGTCGTGCCCGTTACCACACTTATGAGGCGACGCCATTAGTGCGCCGTAAATTAGGGTGGAACCACGCTGATTATGTTATCAACCAACGTCCCTTTGATTGTTTTTTAGCAATCAAAGGGACGTTTTTTATTACCACAAAGGAGAGATTTTACATGGCTCAAGTTGCTGTTATGAACGTCGATGGCTCAGTCAACAAGATTGACCGCGACTCAAAAGAAAGTTTGGACGCCCTGCGTCAACTGTCCGCTCTGATGCTGAAAGCGGCTCTGCAAAAGGAATTTGCCGGTATTCGTCTGGGTGCCGACGTTGCTGAAGAAGACGGTTTTTACGTTGACTCTGACAAAGACGAACAGCAGGTTTCCGCTGACGAACTGCCACAACTGGAAGCTGCCATCAAGGCAATTGCCAAGTCCGAAGCCAAGGTTGAGTTTAAAGAGCTCAGCGTTGAAGAAGCCCTGGCCAGCGTCAAGGACGATCCATTCTCAACCGAACTGATCAACGAAAACGCTAAGGACGGCAAGGTAGCCATGTACGATCTGGATGGCGTGCTGGCAGTTGCCAATGCACCGGTTCTGGTATATGCCAACCTGGTTAAGAACTACAAGCTGCTCAGCGTGGCTGGCGCCTACTGGAAGGGTATGTCATCCAACCCAATGCTGCAGCGGATCTATGGAACGGCCTTCTACAAAAAAGACGATCTGGAAGCTGATCTGAAGGCTCGTCAAGAAGCTAAGGAACGCGACCACCGTGTCATTGGGAACCAACTGGATCTGTTCTTCGTTGATCCTAAGGTTGGTGCCGGTCTGCCATACTGGATGCCTAAGGGAGCAACGATTCGCCGGACGATTGAACGCTACATCATTGACAAGGAACTGGCTGACGGCTATGAGCACGTCTACACGCCAGTCTTGATGAACCTGGACGCCTACAAGACTTCTGGTCACTGGGCTCACTACCGCGAAGACATGTTCCCGCCAATGGACATGGGTGATGGCGAAATGCTTGAACTGCGGCCAATGAACTGCCCAAGCCACATTCAAGTCTACAAGCACCACATTCGCTCCTACCGTGAACTGCCACTGCGGATTGCCGAACTGGGTATGATGCACCGCTACGAAAAGTCTGGCGCGCTTTCCGGTCTGCAGCGGGTACGGGAAATGACGCTGAATGATGGCCACACGTTCGTTGCTCTGGAACAGATTCAAGACGAATTTGCCAAGATTCTGAAACTGATCATGGACGTCTACAAAGACTTTGACATTACCGACTACACGTTCCGTCTGTCATACCGTGACCCTAAGAACACGGAAAAGTACTTTGCCAACGATGAAATGTGGGAACGTTCGCAATCCATGCTGAAGGCTGCCATGGACTCACTGGGTCTGGACTACTACGAAGCTGAAGGTGAGGCTGCCTTCTACGGTCCAAAGCTGGACATTCAAACCAAGACGGCCCTGGGCAACGAAGAAACGATGTCCACGATTCAACTGGACTTCATGCTGCCTGAAAAGTTTGATCTGCACTACGTTGGTGAAGACGGCAAGCAGCACCGGCCAGTTATGATTCACCGTGGGGTTGTTGGTACGATGGAACGTTTCGTAGCCTACCTGACGGAAATCTACAAGGGTGCCTTCCCAACCTGGCTGTCACCTGAACAAGTCGTAATCATCCCAGTTTCTGATGAAAAGCACGGTGCCTACGCTGACGAACTGGCTAAGAAGTTCAAGGCCGCTCAGATTCGGGCTAAGGTTGATCACCGCAACGAAAAGATGGGCTACAAGATTCGGGAAGCTCAAACGCAAAAAGTTCCATACACGCTGGTTGTCGGTGAAGATGAAATGGCCAACGACTCAGTTTCCGTTCGTAAGTATGGTGAAAAAGATCAAAACGGCATGACTGTAGATGCCTTCATGGATGAAATTCTGCACGACATTGCTACCTACTCACGCGAAGACTAATCAAAAAAGCTGTTTGGCAGATGCCAGACAGCTTTTTATTATCTTCTCAGCCTCATTAAGCGCTTTTTTTCGCCGCTTGAATGACAAGATGGATCTTTCATCATTTTAGAATCAAACGCGTTATAATAGGGAAAATTTCAAATCAGAAAGGTCGCGAATCAAATGTCTCCATGGAATCGTTTCAAAAATTCAGCCTGCACGTCAATGATGGTCGGCAAGCATGCTTCAACTGATGGCTCTACTTTTATCTCGCGTAATGAGGACCGCGTCAAGGCAATTGAACCCAAACGCTTCCTGGTTCGGCCGGCCGTCAAGAATCGCCAGGCAACCTATGTTTCAGCTTATAATCAATTGACCGTGCCGCTGCCAGCTGACGGCATGCGCTATACGGCCACGCCAAGCGTTGACCAGACGCAGGGGCCCAACGAAGAGGATGGCTTTAACGAGGCTGGCGTTGGCGAAAGTGCCACGGAATCTGTCTATGCCAATCCAAAGGTGCTGGCCTATGATCCATACGTCAAAAACGGTCTGGCCGAAGATTCGCTGACAACCCTGGTTTTGCCCTATATCCACTCGGCACGCGAAGGAGTTGATTATTTGGGACGATTGATTGCCAAATACGGTTCAGCGGAAGGCAACGGCATTCAGTTCATTGATCAAGATGAGGTCTGGTACATGGAAATTGCTACTGGCCACTACTGGGTTGCCGTGCGTATTCCTGATGACTGCTATGCCGTGGCGGCCAATCAAATTGCCATTGAAGACATCGACTTTGGCGACAGCCGGAATTTCGCCTGGGCAGATGGCATTCGACTGTTTGTGGAAAAGAACCATCTCAATCCCGATGATGAGCGCTGGAACTTTCGGCACATCTTCGGCACCAATACCAAACAGGATCATCACTACAATACGCCCCGCGTCTGGTTTGCCCAGCATTATCTGAGTCCCAGTCTGACCAAGGATCAAACGCCCGAGTCAGCCGATATGCCTTTTATTCGCAAGCCCGATCATAAAATCAGCGTTGAAGATATTCAATACGTTTTAAAATCACACTACAATGAAACACCTTATGATCCCCTGGGCAGCGGTACTTTAGAGCAGCGGCGGCGCTACCGTTCCATCGCGCTTTCCCGCACGGCACAGTCGCATATTCTGCAGGCGCGCAATGATTCATATGGTGCCGCACAGGCCATTCAGTGGGTTGAGTTCGGCGTCCCGACTTTTTGCGCCTATGTACCCTTCTTTGCCAACGCCGATGATACCGATGCCTCATACCGCGAGTTTCCAGAAAAAATGGATCTGAACAATGCCTATTGGCTAAATGAGGCCCTGGCCAGCGTCGTTGAAAGCCATTATGCTGAATTTGCCAAGGACAATCTGGACTTTCAAGATGAGCTGCAGGCCTGGGCAAGACGCAAGATCAAAGCCGTCGATGACCAGATCAGTCAGCTTGACGGGCAACGATTGACCAGCTATCTGACCTCGCAGAATCATGATATCGCCAAGCATTTTAACACCCGCGCGCAGCAGCACCTGTTTGACCTGTTGACCAAGGGAGCTGAACTGTCTAAGCTGACCTTCAAGATGGATCCTAATCTTTAGGCATTTCTTGACAAGCAAACAGCCTTGATCAAATTCTGATCAGGGCTGTTTTTTACTGCAGCGAATCCCAAGCCGTCAGTTGAACCGGCCGCTGCCCAGTCAGCTGCAGCAGTTCGGGGCTAAGGTAGTGCTTGTTGATCACGGCTTCATAGGTATAGTCTTCAAACCATTTTTGCGTCATGACGAAATAGCCTTTTTCGCCATTTTCCTCACCCCATGAATTCTCAATCTTCCAACGATCAATCTGACCATCAGCCTCATTAAATCCAGTCAGCGTCATGGCATGAGAAACGCAGGCCTGTCTGGTTTCCAACCGTTCTTTTTTGTCCATAACGTAATCAATGCCCAAAAGCGCTTCTGTTTTGTACAGCTCAGCATCCATAATGCCCCGCTTGCGATCCATCTGCTGTAAGACGTCATTGCCGACCCAAACGGTTTCTCCTGCTTTCAGCTGCTTGACCGCGCTGTTCTGCAGTTCTTCAAACGGCACGTTGACGAATTGCAGTGGGATTCCGCCAACGACATTTTCCTGCTGTGGCATTGAGTAGACCTGATTGAACTTATGATCCGGCGCGTTGGTCAAAACTACATAGTCACGCAGATTCAGATTCCAATATTGATGGAAGAACTCCAATGGCGACAGATTGGCCTGCCGGTGCAGCTGATGATCATCATCCTGATATTCCAGATCAAACTGCTTAGGCGGCATCCCAAAAGCATAAACGGCCAGCCGATAGACCTCACTGACCATCTTTTCTTTGACCTGCTGAACCGCAGCCCGATCAGCATGCTGCTCATTGATCATCTTCCGCAGTACCAACGCGTCTTTATGCATCAGATCCTTCATTACCCCGGCAATATCGTCAGTATTCTTGGTATTGTAGGTGTCAGGCATTACATATTCCGGTACGACGCCATATTTTTCAATGATTGAGGCAGCATTGGCCCACTGCCCACCATCATTTTCCGCAAACGCCACATAAAAATCGACTAGCCGATCATGAAATGGCAGTGCGGCCGTAGCAATGATATTTTGCAAAAACATATTGGCCCGTTCAACACGATCCCAGAAAAATAAATAATTCTGCGATAATTCAAAATCCTTGAAGTTGTACTGGCTGGCAAAAAGATGCCGCAGCGTGTTCAGCGTGGCAAACGACCAGCAGCGACCGCTATGCCGCTGATTGGATACCTTGCCCGTCTTGACTTCATACGAAAAAACGCGGTGGCTGCGCTGACTGACGTTTTGGTCCTCGCTGGTTGCCTTGATGCCGTTTTTCATCACGGCCCGCGTAATTACAGCAGCATCTGGTCGCTTTTTAAAATCGGCTTCGTAGCCCTGCAGCTGCTGCAACGTTAACTTTTCAAACTCTGACATGTTGAACCTTCCTCACTTACAGTCTTTTGTCAATTATTCTAAAGCAAAATCATCGGCAACTCAAAAGCAGCGCCCTCGCTAAAGAACGCTGCTCATGGTTAGTTATCGGCAAAGAAATGCTTCCATTGCTGATTGATATTGTTTTTAGCCGGCTGCGTACGATTCCAGAAACCTACCTTGACGACGCCGACGATCTTGCTCTTAGGTACGAATCCCCAGTAGCGACTGTCGTTAGAGACGCTGCGGTGATCACCCAAGACAAAGTACTCGCCTTTTGGCACCTTATAGGCCCCATTATGCAGCACCCAGCTGTTTTCCTGGGAAATACTGTGCAAAGTCCAGGTTCCGGTACCGCTGGAACGCTCGCTCTTGCTGATGTAGCTTTGATCAACCTTTTTGCCGTTAACGTAAAGATTGCCGTTTTTGGCCTCAACCGTATCGCCTGGCAGGCCAATAACCCGCTTTACGTACTCAGTCTTTACTGAAACTTGCGGATCAACGCCATTGGCATCAAAAACCACTACGCTGCCGCGATGGATCTTGGCTTGCTTTAAGCAGACCACACGCTCGTTGTTTTGCAGATTAGGCTGCATGGATGGACCATCAACCCGGACAAACTGAAAAGCAAACTGCTTGATCAGCAATGCCAGCAGCAGACCAATCGCAATCGGCACGATCCAACTCATTAATTCTTTAAAAGCTTTCATCAAAATTGCTCCCAGATTAGTTTTCTAACGGCAATTTTAATACACTTTACCAGCAACTAACAACTTATTCATCATATTCACGCATCAATTTTTGGGTCAGCTGATAGTCACCAACATATGGAATATCGCGGCCTTTTTCATGCATAAACTGCTCGCGTCCCTTGGCAGCCATAAACATGACGTCGCCAGGACATGCCATGTTAAACGCGTCTTGAATGGCTTTGGCACGGTCAACGTTGATATGTACCTCAACATCAGGATTGTCAATGTGCGCTTTGATTTCTTCATCGATCTTATGCGGATCCTCAAAGAAATTGTCTTCACTGGTTAGAATGGCCACGTCAGCATATTTAGCCAGCGCCTCGCCAATATCCTTACGGCGCGACTCGGCCTTGCCGCCAGCCGCGCCGATCACTACGATCAAGCGGCCATTGGGATAGGTGTTTTTCATGTATTTGAAGCTTTCATTCAGGCTCAGATAGTTATGAGCATAGTCAACGCAGGCCAATAGTCCCCGCTGATTGCTCAGCATTTCCATGCGGCCAGGAACGGTGGTTTTTTCCAGTCCCTTGGCAAAAGCCACCGTATCATCACTGAACTGCCGCCCTACGATCAGCGAGGCCAAGGCATTGCTGTCATTGAACGTACCTGGAATATTGATCTTAAAGCGGCCAGTCAACTGCAGCTGCTGACTGCTGAACGTAGCCACGTGAAACTCATGCGGCGAATCAACTACATAGCGATAGTCGGCATTGGAGCTGCCAAATGAGATTACCTGATTGCCAGCAGCCAGCGCTTTTTGAGCCAGCAGATCATAATAAGGACACTCACGGTTGATGATCACCTTGGATGAGTTGAGTATCAGCTGACTCTTACAGTACAGATAGTCTTCAAAGCTTGGGTGTTCTACTGGACTGATGTGGTCAGCAGCAATATTTAAAAAGATGCCAATGTCAAAATGCAGACCATAGACTCTTGACTTCTTATAGGCCTGACTGGAAACTTCCATAATCAGATACTTCATGCCATTATCGGCAGCCTGACGCATCATCCGGAACAGGTCCAGCGATTCTGGCGTCGTTAAATGAGCTTCTTCAAAATGCTCGCCATCAAGACATTCTGCAATTGAGGATAATTGGGCCACTTTATGATCAAAAACCTCATTCAGCAAATGGCGAGCAAAGTATACCGAAGTCGTTTTTCCCTTGGTCCCAGTAAACCCAATCACTTTCAGTTCCTGCTGCGGGTTGTTGTAAAACTCGCGCGCCAACAGAGCCATTGCCTTTTGAACGTCATTGACCACCAGCTGCACGACTTGCTTCTGGTCTTTACCCGCATAGACGTTTTCAGTCACACAGGCAACGGCTCCCTTATCAATTGCGTCCTCCAGATATTTTTCGTTAAAATGCAGTCCTTTACACATAAACAGCGTATCAGGCGCAATGCGGCGCGAATCATAAGATAAGAATTGAAGCCTGCGATCTTTGAGATTAGCTGGAACCTCGAAGCGCCAATCATCACCGATTACGATTTCACGCAGCAATTCATCCTGTTTTAAAATGTTGGCAGCTTGATTAAGCGTCAGCATTTCTCCCCCACCTTTCATTTAAACGTTCATTGTCTTTCGATCATGTTTCGTATTCTGACACAAGATTATGAAAAAAATGCGAACTCCCAACGAAAGCATCAAGAACTTGCTTTTAAGACGTCTTAAAAAAACGACAATAAGGTCCAGTCTGCAAACGCACCACAGACTGGACCTTATCTTTAATTAACTGTCAAAGTATCGACTTCCCTAACAGTCATATTTAATTATACGCTTTCATCAACTGCTCTGTCAGCTGGTAATCGCCGACATAAGGCTTGTCATGGCCATTTTCGCGCAGGAACTGCTCCCGCCCCTTGGCAGCCATAAACATGACATCGCCAGGCCGCGCCATCTGAAAGGCAGTTTTAATGGCCTCTTCACGGTTAAGAATCTCATGAACCTCAACGTGGGGATCCACGATATGATCGCGAATTGCCTGAATAATCTTTTTGGGATCCTCAAAGTAGTTGTCATCTTCAGTCAGAATTGCCACGTCGGCATACTCTGACAGTGCACGGCCGATATCCTGGCGCCGTGACTCAGCCTTGCTGCCCACTGAACCGGTAACCACGATCAAGCGGCCGTCTGGATACTCATGCTTTAAGAACTTAAAGCTCTCACTCATGCTCAGGTAGTTATGAGCGTAGTCAACACAAGCTACATAGCCTTTTTCGTTCTTTAAGATCTCCATGCGGCCCGGTACCTTGGTTTCTAAAAGTCCCGCCGCAAACTCACTGGTTTTATCGCTTAGCTGCGCGGCGACTGCCAATGCGGCCGTTGCATTGCTGCAGTTAAACGATCCCGGCAGCATGACCCGAAAATCGCCTGCAACTGCCGGCAGCTGGTCATTGAACGAGGCAACCTGGAAATGACCATGCTCGCCTAAGGTAAAGCGATAATCGGCATCTGATTGATCGCTGCCATAGGTAATCAGCTGGTTGCCAAACGCACGCGTCTTTTGGGCCAGCAGCTCAAAGTAAGGAATCTCGTGGTTGATGATTACTTTATCGGCATTTTTTACCAGCTGGCTCTTGCACCAAAGATAGTCATCAAAGCTTGGATGCTCAACAGGACTGATATGATCACGCGAAATATTCAAGAAGACACCGATGTCAAAATGCAGTCCATCAACGCGCGACTTCTTGTAGGCCTGACTGGAAACCTCCATCACCAGATACTTCATACCGTTATCAACGGCTTGACGCATCATCCGGTACAGATCCAATGACTCAGGCGTAGTCAGGTGCGATTCGATAAAGTTTTTACCATCCAGACACTCGGCAATCGATGACAGCTGCGCCACCTGATTGTCAAAGACATGCGCCAAAATATGCCGCGTAAAGTAGACTGAGGTCGTCTTGCCCTTGGTACCGGTAAAGCCGACCAGCGTCAGTTCTTTTTCCGGATCGCCATAAAACGACCGCGCGACTGTTGCCATGGCTTTTTGGACATCAGTAACGACAAGCTGCCAGACAGTCTGACCAGCCAGCTCCTCATCATACACCTGCTGAGTCAGGCAAGCCGTGGCGCCTTTTTTGACTGCATCCACCAGATATTGCGGATTAAAGCGCTGACCCTTGCAGATAAAAAGCGTCTGCGGCTCAATTGCACGCGAGTCATACGAAAGCTGCTTGAACTCCAGATCGGCAATTTTTTCCGGTACGTCATACAGCCACTGACCGTCAACGATAATTTCCTTAAACAGGCCCCGTTCCTTGAGAGCAGCTACCGTCTGTTTAACCGTCAGCATTTAGTTCGCCGCCTTTTGCTTGGTTTGATCAATTGCCGATTCATCCGGTTTGAAGTTGTCGATAAAGTACAGCTTGTACCAGACCAAGAACGTGTAGACGGTCCAGATCTTGCGCCGGTCGTCCGTCTTGCCTTGGAAGTTGTCTTCGGCCATCTTCAAGATCTTGTCTTGATCAAAGAACTCTTTGACAAAATCCTGGCTGAACAATTCGCGAACTTCTTGGTAGTACTTGTCTTCACGCAGCCAGGCCCGAATTGGCGTTGGGAAGCCCATCTTAGGCCGCGTTGCCCATTCTTCTGGCAGGTGACGGTTGGCCGCCATCCGGAAAGCCCACTTGGTACCCTTAGCGTTGAACAGGTACTTGGTTGGCGTGGTCTGAGCAACCTTCATCATTTCCCGGTCCAGCAAAGGCACCCGCAGTTCCAGCGAGTTGGCCATACTCATCTTATCGGCCTTCAGCAGAATATCACCTGGCATAAAGCAGTGCAGATCCAGGTACTGCTTTTTGGCAACCTCATCAATATCTTTGTCTTCAACCTTGTCATAGTATGGGTCAACGATCTGCTTGACCGTTGGACCACAGTCAAATTCAGGCTGCAGAATGCTTTGAGCCTGTTCTGGACTGAAGATGTAGGCCTCACCGATAAAAGTATCGCGAGCTGGCGCCAGGTTGGCATACATGTGCGCCTGACCATGGAAATGCTTGTTCTTGATCTTTTCGGCAATCTCATAGCGCTTTTGCCGCGGCTTTTTCTTCAGCTGATCGGTAATCCAGCGAATCAGCTTGGACTTGGTATAGAAGCCATAATCAATGTAGCCGGCAAACAGCTCATCGGCACCTTCACCAGAAAGCATTGCCTTGTAGCCATTGTCCTTAGCCAGCTTGGTCAAGAAGTACAATGGCACGACTGATGGGTTGGAGTCGGGCTCGTCCAGATAGTATTGAATCAATGGGAATGTATGGAAGGCTTCCTCGTTAGTCAGCTTGGCATCCGTGTTCTTAAGATTCAGCTTAGCCGCCAGTTCCCGTGCTTCCTTGGTTTCATCATAGGTACTGTCAAAGCCGATTGAGAACGTGTTGTCAGGTCGCATCATAGCCGTAACGTAGCTGGAGTCAACCCCAGCCGAAAGAAACGAACCGACTTTAATGCCTTGGTCAGCAAAAGAGTGCGCCTTGACTGATTCGGTAACGGCAGCCTCGATCCGATCAACGGCTTGATCAAAGGTTTCATCGGCTGGTTCAAAGTCTTCATCCCAGTATTCGGTCATTGAGAACTGACCATCCTTGGTGTAGTGGAACGAATGACCTTCTGGCAGTTTGTAGACGCCCTTAAAGAACGTTTCCCGGGTAATTGGATACTGGAACGTCAGATATGGCTTGAGGGCCTCTTTGTTCAGCTGCTTGTCGAAATTAGGGTGTTCCAAGAAGGCCTTGATTTCTGAACCGACAAAGAACGTCCCATTCATCTTGGCGTAATACAGCGGCTTGATGCCGAAGTGATCGCGGGCCCCAAACATTTCTTGGGTTTGCCGGTTCCAGATGACAAAGGCAAACATCCCCCGCAGCTTCTTGCAGACGTCATCACCCCATTGCTCATAGCCATGCAGAATGACTTCCGTGTCCGTCTTGGTCGAGAAATGGTGGCCGGCAGCAATCAATTCCTCGCGCAGCGGCTGGAAGTTGTAGATTTCACCATTAAATAAAATGGCCAGGTTTTCGTTTTCATTAAAGATCGGCTGTTTACCGCTCTTAACGTCAACGAAACTCAAGCGCCGATGTCCCAAAGCCGCGTGTTCATCGACGAATTGGCCGGCATCATCGGGACCACGGTGGATGATCCGGTCCATCATTTTTTGAATCAGGCTTTCTTTGACTTGTGGCTTTTCATTATCCACAAATGCAACAATTCCACACATAATGACTCTCCTATGTTCTTGACTAAATTAGCGCTGCACGAAGTATTCCTTGTACTTCTTAGGCATTAACGAAAAGGCGTAGTGCATCAGCAGCCGCTGCTTGAGCGTATCATGCTTGTCAAAGGCCGTCGTACCCCAGTTGCCTGATTCAAGCATCTGCTTGGCACGCTCCTTATCTGGGCCTTCCTTAGCGTACTTGTAGAAGACTTTCTTAGGAACGCTCAGCCACAGCTTGTTACCGTCTGCATAATCGGTATGGTCATATGGACGATGGTAGATGGCATCATCAACCACATACTTAGCCAGATTGTAGCCGTTTAAAGTGCAGTAGTAGCTGCTGCGGCCCTGACGCAGATTGATCTCAAAAATCTTGAATTTGCCATCGCGCCGGTCGTACTTCATGTCAAAATCCGCAAACCCGACGTAATTGATTTCTTCCAAGAACTTTTGAATCGTTTGGTAGATTTCCATGTTCTTTTCTGGAATGATCACCATATAGTTGCCGACTGCCACTGGCGATGGATCTTCCAGTAGGGGATGACCAAGGCAGATCATGCGTACCTTGTGATCTTGACCAACATAGGCATTTACCACGCGCATGTTGGAATCATCGCCGGGAATGAAGTCCTGGGCGATCAGCTTTCCGGTATAGCCGGCTTGAGCAATTTCAGGCAGCAGCTTATCAAACTGAGCCCGCGTGTCCAAGACATAGGCCTTTTTACGATCAGCAAAATGAATGTCCAGCCAGGCGATACTGTCGGAAGGCTTCAAGGCAATCGGAAAATCAAATGGCAGCTCAATTTCTTTTGGCTTCGTAAATTCAGCCGCTTCAATCAGCTTGGTCTTTGGATAAGGCAGGCCATACTTTTCCGCAGCAGCGTAAAAAGTTTCTTTGGTCCCCAGTTTTTGGAACATGTCATAGTCAACATATGGGCAGACAAACCATTGCTTCAGCTCGTCTAAGTGCTTGGCGATCAGTTCCGTGTAGCCATCCCCACAGGACAGCAGCAGGTATTTTTTATCCGGCTTTAAGTTCTTGGCAATCTCACGCATTGATTTGATAAAGCCTGGATCTTCGTTAAAGCCTTCAATTACATGCACATCAGCCAGCTTGGTGTAGCGAGTTGGCGCCATGTGCGTAACTCCATAGGCAATGCTTTTGATTCCATAGGCTTCATAAAAAGAACGTGCCATGCCATAGCAGTTAAAGTCCGTTCCCAGCAGAATTGGCTGGAAATCAATTTGATCATTCACTTTAAAATCATCCTCATATTTTCCTAGTGATACTGTCAACGGCGATTATAAAAAACGCCCTCTGAAACCTTAATGATAATCCAAACCCAAGGCACCTTCAAGATATTCTCTAATCCTTAAGCTTAGCTAAACGTCCTTGACGCAGATAAACGCTCAAAATCG
>ERZ791917.1431-NODE-1431-length-13300-cov-37.175764_pt1 | contig 13300 bp, 10 predicted proteins | sample MGYA00510138_ERZ791917 | MGnify/ENA primary metagenome ERZ791917 (study PRJEB30046, sample SAMN00792102) | human gut metagenome | study: EMG produced TPA metagenomics assembly of the A metagenome-wide association study of gut microbiota in type 2...
CCATAGCAACTGAAATTTATTTTAAAATTGGCTTGACTTCATATAGTTGGTCTACTTCGTTGGGATCAGATGTTCGATACTAGGGTCAGGGAAACGGATTTTCCGCTGCATCCTTGACACCAGCGTTGTAGGGGCTCCCCGCAGGGGAGCCCGTCCCGGCCGCCCGGAGGGCAGATATGTGCAAAAGCAGATGCGGCAGCATCTGCTTTCCATCGTCCGCCGACCGCATAAAACTGGAGCTCCTCCACGAGCCCCAGTTTTATGCTATAATGTACAGGATAATATACACACGAAAGGAGAGCGCATCCCATGACCGGCATTACCCTGATCCTGGTTCTGGCCCTGATGGGCGGTTTGATTGCCTATCTGGGAGACAAACTGGGAAGCAAAATCGGCAAGAAACGGCTCCGGCTTTTTGGCCTGCGCCCTCACGACACCTCCGTGGTCATGACCATCGTCAGCGGTATCCTGGTTGCCACCCTAACCATCACCGTCCTGACCATCGCGTCCAAAGAGGTCCGCACGGCCTTGTTCGGCATGGAGAAGATGCGGGCGGAAATCGCTTCCCTGACAGCCACCCGGGATAAGGCCAATGAAGAACTTTCTGCCCAGAGTGCCAAAATCGAAGAACTGGACGGGAAAATCAGCGAAGCCACCCAGGCTGCGGAACAGGCCCGCCTCCAGCAGGCTCAGGCGGAAGCCCAGATGAAGGAAGCCCAGGCCCAGATGCAGCAGGCCCAGGCTGACTTGGGGCAGCTCCAGGCCCGGTACAACGAAGCCAGTGCCCGGCTCCAGGAAGCCCAGGCACAAGTCCGCCAGGCAGAAGCAGCCCGTGACCAGCTCCAGCAGGATGTGAAATCCTTGGAAGACACAGCCAAGAAACTCCGGGAGGGCATCGTGGCCATCCGGGAAGGGAATGTGGTGTTCCGCAGCGGTGAAATCCTCTATTCCGGCGTCCTGAAAGGGGGACAGAGCGAAGAAGCCACCCAGAAACAGGTCCAGGATTTCCTCAACGAAGCCAATATCCAGGTGGCCGGCCGGGTCGGGGTGGATCCCACCACACCGGTGATCTGGCTCAGCCAAGAGGCGGTGGAACAGGCCGCCCAGAAACTGGAGAAATACAAGGGGGATATGTACGTCCGGGTCTGTGCTGCCGGAAACATCCTTTCCGGAGAAGTGGTGGTTTCCCGGCTGGAAATGGCCGGGGATAAGGTGGTATACCCCCAAGGGACCCTGATCCTGTCCCAGACCATTACGGTCCAGCCGTTTACCAGCGAGCCTGATCTGGCCCTCATGGCTTTCCTGAAGTCTGTGAACCGGGCTGCCCAGGCCGACGGCGTGATTCCCAATCCCATCACCGGGGATGTGGGGGCCATTACCAGTACGGAACTGACCGCTGCCAGTGAAAAGATCCGCAGCCTGGGAGGCCGTGTGACCATTACGGCAAAGGCCCGCCGGGACATCACCGTGGCAGGGCCGGTGCTGCTGGATCTGGAAATCCGTCAGACAGGAGGGAGTGCCCATGTCCAGTGAAACCCTCTATCTTGGGGTGGACCCAGGACGGGATAAGACCGGGGCTGCCCTGGTAACGGGGGACGGCGCCCTGGTCCGCCAGGCCGTCCTGCCCACCGCCTGCTTTTTGGAGCACCTCCGGGATTTTCTGGGGGACGATGTCCCCGCCGGATGCATCCTGGGGGATGGCACAACTTCACAGGCCATGAAAGGGCAGCTGGAGGAAGCTTTCCCCCGGCTGCCTCTTTACCAGGTGGATGAATACGGCAGCACCCAGGAGGCCAAAAAGCTTTATTGGCAGCTCTTCCCGCCCCGGGGCTGGAAACGGCTGCTGCCGGCAGCTCTTTTGGATGCTCCGTCCGCGGTGGATGGACTGGCAGCTGTGGTTTTGATCCAAAGGTATCTGCGTGATAAAACTGTGAAATAAAGACTGATAAGTCACAGAACAGACTCATAAGTCATGTGAAGAAACAAGGTACAATCGGGTGAAAATGGAAACTTTCTCCCCTGTGCCTTGTTTCTTTTTATTCCTCATGCTACACTGGCATTGTGAAGGAATTCACACCGTCCTGCCCAAAGGCCAATGGATGGATGATTCCAGGATGTGTACGTAGAGGAAACAAGGATACTCGCACGGAAAAGACTGGAAAACTCCGGAAAGGAACCTGGCAGCAGGACAAATCCAATTCAAGGGAGTGTTTCCTATGAAAAAATCTTTAGTTTTTGCCATGGCTATGGCTCTGGGTGTCAGCGCTACTGCTTTCGCTGCCAACCCCTTCTCTGATCTGCCTGCTGGCCACTGGGCTTACGGCGCTGTTGCCAAACTGGCTGCTGCCGGCGTAGTCGACGGCTATCCTGATGGCACCTTCAAGGGCGACAAGACCATGACCCGTTATGAAATGGCTCAGATCGTTGCCAAGGCTCTGGCCAAAGGCGCCATCGGTGCCGACGACAAACTGGTCAGCGAATTTGCTGATGAACTGGACAACCTGGGCGTCCGGGTTGCCAAACTGGAAAAGAACGCTGATAACGTAAAGATCACCGGGAACGTCCGTGCCAGCTACCGGGACAGCAGCGGCGGCAAACTGAAAGGTGTCGATGACAAATCTCAGTCCCGTCTGCGTACCCGTCTGTGGCTGACCGGTGAAGTCAACGACAACTGGCATTACGTTTCCATGCTGGAAAACAACCAGTACTTCCAGGGCAAGAACGAATCCGGCGATTCCGATACTTCCTTCCAGAGAGCTTATCTGAATGGTAACATCGGCGTCTGGAACATTACCGCCGGCCGTTACAGCAAGACCATTGCTGAAGGCAACGTGTATGATACCCGTGTGGACGGTGTTGAATTCAAAGTTCCTTTCGGCCAGACCTATTTCAGCGCTGCTTACGGCAAGATGGCCAATAAGGACAACTATGGCTGGACTGACGGTGATTTGGGGACCATCGCTGGCCGTAAATGGACCAAAGATGATTCCGTAGCTGACAAATTCTGGAACGCAGAACTGGGCGGCAGCATCGGCAACCTGGACCTGGCTGCTACCTACACCAAGGCTGACGATGTAAATCCGTACATCGACAACGGCCTGACCGGCGATGCCAAGATTTGGACCGTTGGGGCCAACTACAAAGCCGGCGACTTCAAGATCGGTGCTATGTACCTGAAGGGCGACGATGATACCTTGAAGTACAGCAACTACAAGAACGGCGATGATGACGGCTATGTCATCTCCCTGGGCTACAAGGGCGCTACCGCTTCCAAACCTGGTTCTTGGGGCCTGTTCGCCAAATACTACGATCAGGGAGCTCCCACCATCGTTTACCACACCATGAATGGCCTGTGGGATTCCTTCAACGGCGAAGGCTTCAAAGGCTATCAGGTCGGCGGCAACCTGACCCTGGCCAAGAACATGGTGGCTCAGGTTGAATACTACGACCTGAAGGGCAAAGAATCCGATGCCCATGCTCGGACCCTGTGGTCTCAGATGGTCGTAACCTTCTAATTCCACTGCTTCTTTGGGTATCCGCCCTTTTTAAGGGCGGGGGACCATGCAGAGCATGGTGGTGGATTCTTCCATCACCAATACAAAAAGGACGATTCTTCGGAATCGTCCTTTTTTCGCGCTATAAAATCGCAATATCGTGATAAAAACATGAATTTTAAAAAATAAAACATGCATTATTGTAAATATCAGTCAAATAAAATTCACATATTTGCATCTTTCTGTTACCTTGTGGTAAAATAAGCACGTGACAAAAAGTTGTCACAATAGTATTGTGAATTCCACAAGAACAGAAAGCTGAAGGAACCAGAGGAAACAAGGCGACTCGCGGCAGAATTCAGCAGGATGTCCTTACGGGATCCACTCCGACTTTCCTAAGGAGGAATATCCATGAAAAAGTCTTTAGTTTTTGCTATGGCTATGGCTCTGGGCGTCAGCGCTACCGCTTTCGCTGCCAACCCCTTCTCTGATCTGCCTGCTGGCCACTGGGCTTACGGCGCTGTTGCCAAACTGGCTGCTGCCGGCGTAGTCGACGGCTATCCTGATGGCACCTTCAAGGGCGACAAGACCATGACCCGTTATGAAATGGCTCAGATCGTTGCCAAGGCTCTGGCCAAAGGCGCTATCGGTGCTGATGACAAACTGGTCAGCGAATTCGCTGATGAACTGGACAACCTGGGTGTCCGCGTGGCCAGACTGGAAAAGAACGCTGACGCTGTAAAGATCACCGGGAACATCCGTACCCACTATGCCAACACCACTGGTGAACTGGCTAAAGGCCATGTAAGCAAGACCCGGTCCCGTCTGTTCTTCACCGGCGAAGTGAACGACAACTGGCATTATGTTGGGATGCTGCAGAACGAACAGCGCTGGGACAACGCCGGCAAGAATGATTCCGGTGACAACGACACCGACTTCCAGCGCGCTTACCTGACCGGTAACATCGGCGTGGTGAACGTGACCGCCGGCCGGTACAACGGCACCTATTCCGAAGGCAACGTGTATGATACCCGTGTGGATGCTGTGAACGCCAATGTGAAATTCGGCGCTACCTACTTGGGCGCAACCTGGGGCAAGATGGCTAACCTGGATACCTATGGCTGGACTGCTGCTGGTAAGAAAGACTCCAAGGCTGGCGAATACACCCAGGCTGTACTGGGTGGCGACATCGGCAACCTGAACCTGGAAGCCAACTACTTCCATGTGAAAGACATCGATACTGCTTGGATGACTGGCAAAGACAACATCTGGACCGCTGCTGCCACCTACAAGGCAGGCGACTGGACTGTTGGCGCTATGTACCTGCATGGCGATGCCGATGATAAGGTTGACGGTGTAGAACCCGACAACGATGGCTGGGTAGCCAAACTGTCCTACAAGGGCGCTACCGCTTCCAAACCCGGCAGCTGGGGCCTGTTCGGCAAATACTATGACCAGGGCGGCGCTACCTACATCGCCCACACCATGAACGGCAACTACGATGCCTTCGGTCCGGACGGCTTCAAAGGCTGGATGGTCGGCGGCAACCTGACCGTGGCTAAGAACATGGTGGCTCAGGTGGAATACTATGACCTGAAAGACAAAGGTGATACCAGCGATCATTCCAAGACCCTGTGGTCTCAGATGGTTGTTACCTTCTAATTCCAGAACGATTCCAAAGACGGTTCCTTCGGGAACCGTCTTTTTGCATATATTGTTACAAAAGATACAAGAAATAAGTTATGACAAAAAGAATAACTATACATATTGCTATTTATACAGAAATGTGATAAAAATATGACATATATACACCAGGAACTGGAACACCCATCGTACTCGCTTTATCCCGGTCAGCTGCCGGAAAGCTTCCACCAGCAAAAGAGGCAACAAGGAAACTCTGCAGGGTGGAAGGATCCGTACACTGCCTGGATAAAAATAAACTCCAGGAGGAATCTCCCATGAAAAAATCTCTAGTCTTCGCCATGGCGATGGCACTGGGCATCAGTACCACCGCTTTCGCCGCCAATCCCTTCTCCGATCTGCCCACCGGCCACTGGGCCTACGGCGCCGTTGCCAAACTGGCTGCCGCCGGCGTAGTAGATGGCTATCCTGACGGCACCTTCCAAGGTGACCGGACCATGACCCGGTATGAAATGGCCCAGATCGTGGCCAAAGCCCTGGCCAAAGGGGCCATCAGCGCCGATGACAGACTGGTCAGCGAATTTGCCGACGAACTGGACAATCTGGGGGTCCGGATTGCCAGACTGGAGAAAAAAGCAGACAATGTCAAAGTCACAGGGAATATCCGTACCCACTACGTCCACACCACTGGAGACCGGGGCAGGAGCAGCGTCACCAAGACCCGGTCCCGGCTCTTCTTCACCGGTGAAGTGAACGACAACTGGCATTATACGGCTATGCTCCAGAACGAACAGCAGTGGAACAACAAGGGGAAGAACGATTCCGGGGACAGCGATACGGACTTCCAGCGGGCCTTCCTCACCGGGAACATCGGTGCCGTCGATGTGACCGCCGGCCGCTATGGCGCCTTCTATGGGGACGGCAATATCTACGATACCCGGGTGGACGGCATCAACGCCAAAACGAAATTCGGGAATGCCTATGCAGGCGCTACCTGGGGCAAGATGGCCAACAAGAGCACCTATGGCTGGACAGGTCTAGATGAAACCGATGAAAAGAAACAAGCCAAGGCCAAAGCCTCCAAAGCCGGGGAATTTGCCCAGGCTGTACTGGGCGGCGACATCGGCAACCTGAACCTGGAAGCCAGCTATTACCATATCGAAGACCTGAATACCGACTGGGTGAGCGGCTCCAACAACATCTGGACCGCAGCCGCCAACTACAAGGCCGGAGACTGGAATGGGGGCATTATGTACCTTCACGGGGACGCCGATGAATTGATAAACGGCGTGGAACCGGACCATGACGGCTGGGTGGCCAAATTGGGATACAAGGGTGCCACCGCCGCCAAGCCGGGGAGCTGGGGCCTCTACGCCCAGTATTATGACCAGGGCGGCGCCACCTATGTGGCCCATACCATGTGCGGGGATTACGCGGCTTTCGGCCCTGCCGGCTTTAAAGGCTGGATGGTGGGCGGCAACCTGACCGTGGCCAAGAACATGGTGGCCAAGGTAGAATATTACGACCTAAAGACCCGGGACGCCAATGATGACCTGAAAATCAAAGACGGCGACCACAGCCGGACCCTGTGGTCCCAGATCGTGGTGACGTTCTAAGGGGAAAAGGGAAGAGGGGCTGCTGCAGGAGCGACAGCCCCTCTTTTCTGCGTAAAAATGTACCAAGCTATACAATATTTTCCTTATAGACCAATCCCAGCTCGGCTCCATTGCGTTTATATGCAAAATATGGTAAATTTATGAAAGATGACAGATTATTCACACTTGCTTTATCCCGGTCAGGCACTGGAACGCTTTTCTTGGAACAGAGGAAACAAGGAGACTCGCGGGAAGGGAAGGACGGAGCAGGGACTGCCTGGATAAAAATAAACTCTGGGAGGAATCTCCAATGAAAAAATCTCTGGTATTTGCTATGGCTATGGCACTGGGCGTCAGCGCTACCGCTTTTGCGGCCAACCCCTTCTCCGACCTGCCGGCCGGCCACTGGGCCTATGGCGCTGTGGCTAAACTGGCGGCTGCCGGTGTGGTGGATGGCTATCCTGACGGTACCTTCAAAGGCGACAAGACCATGACCCGGTATGAAATGGCCCAGATTGTGGCTAAAGCCCTGGCCAAAGGGGCCATCGGTGCCGATGACAGACTGGTCAGCGAATTCGCTGATGAACTGGATAACCTGGGAGTCCGGGTGGCCAAACTGGAAAAGAACGCGGACAATGTGAAGATCACCGGGGCTGCTCGTTATGCTACCTATACGGTAAAGGGCGGAGCTGCCAAAGCTGCTTATGGTGGAAATGAGCATGGTTCCACTCTCCGTACCCGTCTGTGGTTCACCGGAGAAGTGAATGACAATTGGCATTACACCGCCATGCTCCAGAATATCCAGAGCTTCGAAGGAAAGAATGAATCTGGGGACAGCGATACCGAATTCCAGAGAGCTTACCTGAGCGGGAACATCGGGGCTGTGAACCTGACCGCCGGCCGTTACAACGCTTTCTTCTCCGATGGGAACGTATTCGATGACCGGGCCGATGCCATCGAAGGCCGGATCAACTTCGGCAAGACCTATTTCGATGCAGCCTGGGGCAAATTGGCCAACGATGTGAACTATGGCTGGACGGCAGATGAGGATAAGAACCAATCCGCTGCAGATACCTTCTATGCCTTTGTATTGGGCGGCAACTACGGCAACCTGCATGGAGAAGCGACCTACCTGAAAGCCAATGATGTAAAAGCCATGGGCATGCAGGGCGATGACAAGATCTGGACCCTGGGAGCCGATTATCAGGCTGGCAAGCTGAACATCAATGCCATGTATCTGAAAGGCGATAATGACTACATCGATACATTGAGCGGAGCTGATGATGACGGCTATGTGGTGGGCTTGAATTATGCCGGTGCTGAAACCAGCAAACCGGGAACCTGGGGCCTGTATGCCAAATATTATGACCAATCCGCTCCTACCGTGCTGGCACACACCATGAATGGGGATTATACGATGTTCGACACCTATGGCTTCAAAGGCTGGATGGTGGGCGGCAATCTGACCGTAGCCAAGAACATGGTGGCTACGGTGGAATACTTTGACCTGAAAGGCAAGGGCGGCGACTTGGATAACAGCCATGCCCGTACCCTGTGGTCTGAACTAAACGTTACTTTCTGATCCGTACCAACCGGATACCTACTGATGGGCTGTGCAGGCCTGGCCGATGGGAAACTGTCGGCCAGCTGTACAGCTCATTTTTATGTAACAATTTGTACAATAATTATCTTATATCATAAATTTGATTTCACCATATTGCCATTTTTCGCAAAATATGTTACAAATATGCAAGATGACACAAAATTCACACTCAGAAATCATACTCGCTTTATCCCGGTCAGCTGCCGGAAAGCTTTCACCAGAACCAGAGGAAACAAGGAGACTCGCGAAAATGGGGGAAGTGGAAGGGACTGCCTGGATAAAAATAAACTCTAGGAGGACTCTCCAATGAAAAAATCTCTAGTCTTTGCCATGGCCATGGCACTGGGTGTCAGTGCCACCGCTTTCGCAGCCAATCCTTTCTCCGATCTGCCCACTGGCCACTGGGCGTACGGCGCTGTAGCCAAACTGGCTGCTGCCGGAGTCGTCGATGGCTATCCTGATGGAACCTTCAAGGGCGATAAGACCATGACCCGGTACGAAATGGCCCAGATCGTGGCCAAGGCGCTGGCCAAAGGGGCCATCGGTGCCGACGACAGACTGGTCAGCGAATTCGCTGACGAACTGGACAACCTGGGAGTCCGGGTGGCCAGGCTGGAAAAGAACGCGGACAATGTAAAGATCACCGGTACGGCCCGGATCAGCTATGCAGATAAAAAAGGCGGGGCTTTCAAGGGAGATGACAGCGGCAATTCCCAATCCCAGCTCCGTACCCGTCTGTGGTTCACGGGGGAAGTGAACGACAACTGGCATTACCTGGCCATGCTCCAGAACAGACAGTATTTCCAGGGCAAGAATGAATCCGGGGACAGCGATACCGATTTCCAGAGAGCATACCTGAGCGGGAACATCGGCGCCGTGAACATCCTGGCCGGCCGTTTCGACGATTACATCGCTGGCGGGAACCTGTACGATGACTTCTCCGATGCGGTCCGGGCGGAAGTGAAATTCGGCCAGGGCTATCTGTCCGCAGCTTGGGGCAAGATGGCCAATACGGATCGGTATGGCTGGCAGAAATATGATCCGGCCAAAGGAATCTTCGAAAAGAATGATTCCGTAGGGGATACCTACTGGAACGTGGCTCTGGGCGGCAACTGGGGGAATCTCCATGGAGAAGCCACCTACACCAAGATCAATGACCAAGACTTCGGGGCCATGGCCGGCAATCCTGGTCTGGACCGGTATGACAACAAGGTCTGGACGGTAGGAGCCGACTATACCGCCGGGAAATGGAAAGCCAGCGCCCTGTACCTGAAAGGGGATGCAGATGCCCACGGTGCAGAAGATGCGTTCGACGATGACGGATACGTATTCGGCCTGAGCTATGCTGGTGCCGAAAACAAGAAACCGGGCAGCTGGGGCCTCTATGCCAAATACTATGACCAGTCCGCAGTGACCGTGGTTTCCCACACCATGAACGGCGATTGGTACATGTTCCCCTACACCGGGTTCAAAGGCTACATGGTGGGCGGCAACCTGACCCTGGCCAAGAACATGATCGCTTCTGTGGAATATTATGACCTGAAGAACAAGAGTGCAAGCGGCTTCGAAGACTTTACCAACCAAGGCCATGCCCGCACCCTGTGGTCCGAAGTGAACATCACCTTCTAATCACCTGATTGGAAGCAAAAAACGGCTCTCCCCAAAGGAGGGCCGTTTTTCGGTCTCACGCCCAGCGTCTCATGTCTCACGCCGAAGAAGAAGTCAGAAACTGCCCCAAAGGGGCCTTAAGACGTCAGACGTCAGCTTTATTCGGCATAGCAGCAAATCCGTCCTGCTTTTCGCAAACAATTTGACGTCTGCCCTCTGAAAGGCCCAAAAGACCGGTCTGACGTCTTTATTTCCCCTCCTTGCCAAATTAATTAGCACGGTGTATAATTTGTGAAGTAAAGTTAGAAAAAACTAACTTATTTTTCTTTCCCTTCCCTGCGGCGCTGGCGGAGGAAACACGGCAACTCCTGCTGGCTGGGAAGGAAAGGGGAAAACCACAAGGAGGCTTTACCTATGGATAAAAAAATGATGCTGGCCCTGGCTCTGGCCTTGGGCATCAGCGGGACGGCCCTGGCGGCCAATCCTTTCTCCGATCTGCCTGCCGGCCACTGGGCCTATGGAGCTGTAGCCAAACTGGCGGCGGCCGGGGTGGTGGACGGGTTCCCTGACGGTACTTTCAAAGGGGACAAGACCATGACCCGGTACGAAATGGCCCAAATCGTGGCCAAGGCTCTGGCCAAAGGAGCCATTGGCGCCGATGACAAATTGGTCAGCGAATTTGCGGACGAACTGGACAATCTGGGCGTTAGAGTATCCAAACTTGAAAAGAACGCAGACAATGTCCAGATCACCGGGGAAGTACAGATGAGTTACCGGAATGATTCCGGGGCCGCCACCGGCAAGGGCAGCGAATCCGATCTCCGTACCCGTCTGTGGTTCACCGGGGAAGTGAACGACAACTGGCATTATGTGGCCATGCTGGAAAATCACCAGTACTTCGGCGGCCGGAACGAATCCGGGGACAGCGATACGGATTTCCAGAGAGCTTTCTTGGACGGCCGGATCGGGGTCTTGGAACTGAAAGCAGGTCGGTATGATGAATTCCTGGCAGATGGAAACATTTACGATAACCCGGTGGACGGGATCAAGGCCAAGGTACCCCTGGGCCATGCTTCCTATCTCCAGGCTGCCTACGGCAAGATGGCCGATGTGTCCGGGTTCGGCTATATGAGCGATGAGGAAAAGGTATCCACCGCCGACAAGTTCTGGACCAGCGAACTGGGCGGGGACATCGGCAACCTGCACCTGGCGGCCACCTACACCAAGGCGGACAATGTGACCTTCCTGGATGGGGCGGACAATGAGATCTGGACCGCCGGAGCCGGGTACCAGGCCGGCAAGCTGGGCATCAACGCCATGTACCTCCGGGGCAGCAACGACTACGAAAAAGACCGTGACTGGGACAAGGACGGCTGGGTGGCCGGGCTGACCTACGGCGGGGCTGAAAGCGACAAGCCGGGCAGCTGGGGCCTTTTGGCCACTTATTATGACCAGAGCGCTTCCACGGTGATCGACCATACCATGGATGGCAATTGGGATGCTTTCATCCCAGGAGACAACGGGATCACCAACGGGTTCAAAGGCTGGAAAGTGGGGGGCAACCTGACCCTGGCCAAGAACATGGTGGCCGAAGTGGATTACTACGACCTGAAAGGCAAAGAAGGGGACCAGAACGGGAAACACGCCCGGACCCTCTGGAGCCAGCTGGTGGTGACATTTTAAAGAAGGGGGGGGAAATATCACCCCCCGGTCGCGGGTCACGAGCCTGGACGTTTAATCCGTTTGTCCTTTTCCATATAATGATAAGATAAAGTCGAATGGAAACTGCAAAATGGAATCTTGGGTCCGTACCAACAAGCCCGCGATTCACGACTTACGACTCGCGACCAAAGCGGCTGTGAAGAAATGGCTTTTCATTTCTTCACAGCCGCTTTTTTTTTATTGGAATAAAGCGCTCGCGCTTTATTTCCATGTATTGCACTGGGTCATCTGGTCCACCAGGGAGGTCCCGCTGCCGGCCATCAAATCCACTTTGCTGACTACCACCTGCATGATCCGGTTCTTCACCACGCCGCTGGAGGTTTCCATGCCGTAGGAAGCCAGGGAGTGGATCATATAGGGGGTGCCATTGTAATTGCCCAGCACCATCATTACATGGTAGGGGGTGAACAGCAGGGAGCCGGGGGCTGCAGTTTTGATGTAGGCCAGTTTCTCCCCATGGGTCAGACCCTGGAAGCTTTTTCCCGGGAAGGACTGGGCCTGCTCATCTCCGTTCCGGGGCAATTGGATCCCCATGGTCCGGTACACATCCTGGACGAAAGAGGAGCAGTCCACACTGTTATGCATGCCGCCCCAGCCGTAGGGAGCTCCCAGATGTTTGAAAGCCATTTCGATGGTATTGTTGGCCGTATAGGGCAGGTAGCATTGGTGGAGATCCGCTCCATAAGCGGCTTTTACCGGGACGATCTGGAGATAGCCTTGGTGGTTCCGGGTGGGCAGGAGCAGGTTCCCGTTCCGGGTGGGGATGGCGGCACCCATTTGGTACAGCTGGGGTTGGGAGCCGGCCTGGAGGGTCAGGATCCGTCCGGTGACCACCGCCGGAGCGTCCGGAGCGGCGTAGGTCTGCCAGGTCTTGGCATCAGTGATGGCTACTTTGTTCCGGGGAACCCAGCCTCGATAGTGGGGGGTCCGGACAAAGATGAAATTTCCCTGGGGATTGGTGTGGTACACCCGGACCGGAGTGGCCGGATCCACAGCCGTTTCCTGCCAGTTGTCGAACTGGGTATCGGAGGCGGAATCGAAGGCTCGCTGGAGGGTGGGAAAGGAACGGAGATCCACCCGGTCCACCACCACTCCGTATTTCACCGTATTGGTGGGACGGATATTGGCTTTGGCGTCCTGGACCAGCTGGGCGGCAAAGGTGTGGCTGATGGGCGCCCCCTGGATATACTGGTCTTCGTCCATGCCGAAGGAATTCACATAGCCGGTGAGTTTGTCGCCGGAAATGGTGGCGCCCAGATCCTGGATGGAATCGCCGAAAGTGGCTTTGTCCATCTGGGCGTTCATGGCACGGATCCGTTCCGGGGTGGCCAGGACGGTGTTCCCGGCAGCAGTGATCCAGGCGGAAGGTTTGGTCAAAGAAGCCGGTGTGCCGGGCATGGCCGCCGCAGCCAAAGCCACAGATGCGGACAGGCAGAGGGCACCGGTCAAAAGGGATATACGATGGAAAGCATGCAGCAAAATGATAACCTCCTTTACATAGCGTCCCTATTATACCATAAGAAAGGCTGTTGCATGAGCAACAGCCAGGTAAACAGTCAACTGTCAACGGCCGGGAAGGGCGTGCCTTTGGCGAGCCCCTCGTATAATAGAGTTGTACCAGATATTCCCTTTTATAG
>ERZ791917.1443-NODE-1443-length-13210-cov-2.980160_pt1 | contig 13210 bp, 9 predicted proteins | sample MGYA00510138_ERZ791917 | MGnify/ENA primary metagenome ERZ791917 (study PRJEB30046, sample SAMN00792102) | human gut metagenome | study: EMG produced TPA metagenomics assembly of the A metagenome-wide association study of gut microbiota in type 2...
GTTGTGCAAATTCTTTGTGCGACCGTGAAGTGTTGCCGGCGAAGCCGGAATTTAACGGTTATTAATCTTTTCATCATTAATAATCAGTCCGACTGACTTTCTTTCTTCGGAATATCATCATGAGTTTTAACGCAAAGGATATGACCCAGGGCGGTCAGATTGCGTCCATGCGTATCCGCATGTTCAGCCAGATCGCCAATATCATGCTTTACTGCCTGTTTATTTTTTTCTGGATACTCGTTGGTCTGATTTTATGGGTAAAAATAAGCTGGCAGACGTTTGTGAACGGCTGTATTTACTGGTGGTGTACCACGCTGGAAGGCATGCGGGATTTAATCAGGTCCCAGCCGGTATATGAGATCCAGTATTACGGCAAAACCTTCCGGATGAACGCTGCTCAGGTACTGCATGATAAATATATGATCTGGTGCGGAGAGCAGCTATGGTCCGCATTCGTTCTGGCCACAGTTGTGGCACTGGTTATTTGCCTGATCACCTTCTTTGTTGTTTCCTGGATTCTGGGGCGTCAGGGTAAACAACAGAGCGAAAATGAAGTCACAGGTGGTCGTCAACTGACGGATAACCCGAAAGAGGTGGCCCGGATGCTGAAAAAAGGCGGAGAGGACTCGGATATCCGGATTGGCGACCTGCCGATTATCCGGGATTCTGAAATCAAGAACTTTTGTCTGCACGGCACCGTCGGGGCCGGTAAGTCGGAAGTTATCCGACGTCTGGCCAACTACGCCCGTAAACGTGGCGACATGGTGGTGATTTATGACCGTTCGTGTGAGTTTGTTAAAAGTTACTATGATCCCTCCATCGATAAGATCCTGAATCCGCTGGATGTACGCTGTGCCGCCTGGGACTTGTGGAAGGAGTGTCTGACACAGCCGGATTTTGATAATGTCGCAAACACGCTGATCCCAATGGGAACAAAAGAGGACCCGTTCTGGCAGGGTTCAGGACGTACCATTTTTGCGGAAGCGGCGTACCTGATGCGTAATGACCCCAACCGCAGCTACAGCAAACTGGTGGATACACTGCTTTCCATCAAAATCGAAAAACTGCGTACCTTCCTGCGTAATTCACCGGCGGCCAACCTGGTGGAAGAGAAAATTGAGAAAACAGCGATTTCCATCCGTGCTGTGCTGACCAACTACGTGAAAGCCATCCGTTACCTGCAGGGGATTGAGCATAACGGTGAGTCCTTCACTATTCGTGACTGGATGCGGGGTGTCCGTGAAGATAAGAAAAACGGCTGGCTGTTTATCTCGTCAAATGCCGACACCCATGCTTCCCTGAAACCGGTGATCTCCATGTGGCTGTCCATCGCTATTCGTGGCCTGATGGCGATGGGGGAGAACCGTAACCGTCGTGTGTGGTTCTTCTGTGACGAGTTGCCCACGCTGCACAAACTGCCGGACCTGGTGGAGATCCTGCCGGAAGCCCGTAAGTTCGGTGGTTGTTATGTGTTCGGTATCCAGTCCTATGCCCAGCTGGAAGATATCTACGGTGAGAAATCGGCAGCCTCGCTGTTTGACGTCATGAACACCCGTGCTTTTTTCCGTTCCCCGAGCCATAAGATTGCCGAGTTTGCTGCCGGTGAAATTGGTGAGAAAGAGCACCTGAAAGCCAGCGAGCAGTATTCCTACGGTGCTGACCCTGTACGTGACGGGGTATCAACCGGTAAGGATATGGAGCGCCAGACGCTGGTCAGTTATTCCGACATTCAGTCCCTGCCGGATCTGACCTGCTATGTCACCCTGCCCGGACCGTATCCGGCAGTAAAACTCTCACTGAAATATCAGGCACGTCCGAAGGTTGCCCCTGAGTTTATTCCGCGTGACATCAACCCGGAAATGGAGAACCGTCTGAGTGCCGTACTTGCCGCAAGGGAAGCAGAAGGTCGTCAGATGGCCAGCCTCTTCGAACCGGATGTGCCGGAAGTTGTTTCCGGAGAAGACGTGACTCAGGCTGAACAGCCGCAACAGCCGCAACAGCCGCAACAGCCGCAACAGCCGCAACAGCCGCAACAGCCGGTGTCTCCTGCCATCAACGATAAGAAGTCAGATTCAGATGTGAATGTTCCGGCAGGGGGGATCGAGCAGGAGCTGAAAATGAAACCGGAAGAAGAGATGGAACAGCAACTGCCACCCGGGATCAGTGGATCCGGTGAAGTGGTGGATATGGCCGCTTATGAGGCATGGCAACAGGAAAATCATCCGGACATCCAGCAGCAGATGCAGCGTCGTGAAGAGGTGAACATTAATGTGCACCGGGAGCGTGGGGAGGATGTTGAGCCGGGAGATGATTTCTGATGATGAGTATCGCGCAGGTCAGATCGGCCGGAAGTGTCGGTAACTATTATACCGACAAGGATAATTACTATGTACTGGGCAGCATGGGAGAACGCTGGGCCGGCAGGGGGGCTGAACAGCTGGGACTGCAGGGCAGTGTCGATAAGGATGTTTTTACCCGTCTTCTGGAGGGCAGGCTGCCGGACGGAGCGGATCTAAGCCGCATGCAGGATGGCAGTAATAAGCATCGTCCCGGCTACGACCTGACCTTCTCCGCCCCCAAAAGTGTCTCCATGATGGCCATGTTAGGTGGCGATAAGCGCCTGATTGATGCACATAACCAGGCCGTGGACTTTGCTGTTCGTCAGGTGGAGGCGCTGGCCTCCACACGGGTGATGACGGACGGACAGTCAGAAACGGTACTGACCGGTAATCTGGTGATGGCACTGTTTAACCACGACACCAGTCGCGATCAGGAACCACAGTTACACACGCATGCGGTGGTGGCCAATGTCACGCAGCATAACGGTGAGTGGAAGACACTGAGCAGTGACAAAGTGGGGAAAACGGGGTTCATTGAGAATGTGTACGCTAATCAGATTGCCTTTGGCAGGCTCTACCGGGAAAAACTGAAAGAGCAGGTTGAGGCGCTGGGCTATGAAACCGAAGTGGTGGGTAAGCACGGTATGTGGGAGATGCCGGGCGTACCGGTGGAGGCCTTTTCCGGACGCTCACAGGCTATCCGGGAGGCCGTCGGGGAAGATGCCTCGCTGAAATCCCGGGATGTGGCGGCACTGGATACGCGAAAATCCAAACAGCACGTCGATCCTGAAGTCAGAATGGCTGAATGGATGCAGACGCTGAAGGAAACCGGGTTCGACATCCGGGCATATCGTGACGCGGCGGATCAGCGTGCGGAGACCCGCACACAGGCGCCCGGGGCTGTTTCACAGGAGGGGCCGGATGTGCAGCAGGCGGTGACACAGGCGATTGCCGGATTAAGTGAACGAAAAGTGCAGTTTACGTACACGGACGTGCTGGCCAGAACGGTCGGTATACTGCCGCCGGAAAATGGTGTGATTGAACGGGCACGCGCCGGTATCGATGAGGCCATCAGCCGTGAGCAGCTTATCCCCCTTGACCGTGAGAAGGGGCTGTTCACGTCCGGGATTCATGTGCTCGATGAACTGTCAGTCCGGGCACTCAGTCGCGATATCATGAAACAGAACCGGGTGACCGTACATCCGGAGAAAAGTGTCCCCCGGACGGCTGGTTACAGCGATGCGGTCAGTGTTCTGGCACAGAATCGCCCGTCGCTGGCCATTGTGTCCGGGCAGGGCGGTGCAGCCGGGCAGCGTGAGCGGGTGGCTGAACTAGTCATGATGGCCCGGGAGCAGGGGCGGGAAGTGCAGATTATCGCTGCTGACCGTCGCTCGCAGATGAACCTGAAGCAGGATGAACGGCTGTCCGGTGAGCTGATAACCGGACGTCGTCAGCTGCTGGAAGGCATGGCTTTCACGCCGGGCAGTACCGTTATCGTTGACCAGGGCGAAAAACTCTCCCTGAAAGAGACGTTAACCCTGCTGGACGGTGCCGCACGTCATAACGTACAGGTCCTGATAACCGACAGTGGGCAGCGAACCGGTACAGGCAGTGCGCTGATGGCCATGAAGGATGCCGGGGTGAACACATATCGCTGGCAGGGGGGAGAACAGCGACCGGCAACCATCATCAGTGAACCGGACCGTAATGTCCGCTATGCCCGGCTGGCCGGAGATTTTGCGGCCAGCGTGAAAGCCGGAGAAGAGAGCGTGGCACAGGTCAGCGGAGTACGGGAACAGGCCATACTGACACAGGCCATTCGCAGTGAGCTGAAAACACAGGGCGTGCTCGGACACCCGGAGGTAATCATGACCGCCCTGTCACCGGTCTGGCTGGACAGCCGGAGCCGTTATCTGCGGGATATGTACCGTCCGGGGATGGTGATGGAGCAGTGGAACCCGGAGACACGCAGTCATGACCGCTATGTTATCGACCGGGTGACGGCGCAGAGTCACAGCCTGACCCTGCGGGATGCGCAGGGTGAAACGCAGGTGGTGCGTATTTCCTCGCTGGACAGCAGCTGGTCGCTGTTCCGGCCGGAAAAAATGCCGGTGGCAGACGGCGAGCGACTGAGGGTGACAGGGAAAATTCCCGGACTCCGCGTCTCCGGCGGTGACCGCCTGCAGGTGGCATCCGTCAGTGAAGATGCGATGACGGTTGTTGTGCCGGGGCGGGCTGAACCGGCCTCCCTGCCTGTGAGCGATTCACCATTCACGGCACTGAAGCTGGAGAACGGCTGGGTGGAAACGCCCGGGCATTCCGTCAGCGACAGTGCGACGGTTTTTGCCTCCGTCACACAGATGGCGATGGACAACGCGACCCTGAACGGTCTGGCCCGCAGTGGTCGTGATGTCCGGCTGTATTCCTCACTGGATGAAACCCGTACTGCGGAAAAACTCTCCCGCCATCCCTCCTTTACGGTGGTTTCTGAGCAGATAAAGGCGCGTGCCGGTGAGACATTGCTGGAAACAGCTATCAGTCTGCAGAAAGCCGGGCTTCACACGCCGGCACAGCAGGCTATTCATCTGGCCCTTCCTGTGCTGGAAAGTAAAAACCTGGCCTTCAGCATGGTGGACCTGCTGACAGAGGCGAAGTCGTTTGCTGCAGAAGGAACCAGTTTTATCGACCTGGGAGGGGAAATCAATGCGCAGATAAAACGCGGTGATTTACTGTATGTGGATGTGGCAAAAGGCTATGGCACAGGCCTGCTGGTTTCCCGTGCGTCGTATGAGGCAGAAAAGAGCATTCTTCGCCATATTCTTGAAGGTAAGGAGGCGGTCACGCCGCTGATGGAGAGAGTACCTGGCGAACTCATGGAGAAACTGACATCAGGACAGCGTGCCGCCACCCGCATGATACTGGAAACGTCCGACCGTTTCACGGTGGTGCAGGGCTATGCCGGTGTGGGTAAGACCACACAGTTCCGGGCGGTGATGTCAGCCGTGAACATGCTGCCGGAGAGTGAGCGTCCCCGTGTCGTTGGGCTGGGTCCCACGCACCGCGCGGTCGGGGAGATGCGCAGCGCCGGCGTGGATGCACAGACACTGGCGTCCTTTCTGCATGACACGCAGCTGCAGCAGCGCAGCGGAGAAACGCCGGATTTCAGCAACACGCTGTTCCTGCTCGATGAGAGCTCAATGGTGGGCAATACCGACATGGCACGGGCATACGCCCTGATTGCGGCCGGTGGCGGTCGGGCTGTAGCCAGCGGTGACACGGACCAGCTGCAGGCCATCGCGCCCGGTCAGCCTTTCCGTCTCCAGCAGACGCGCAGTGCTGCCGATGTGGTCATCATGAAGGAGATTGTGCGTCAGACGCCGGAACTGCGGGAGGCGGTATACAGCCTGATTAACCGGGATGTGGAAAGGGCACTGTCTGGGCTTGAGAGTGTGAAACCGTCTCAGGTTCCCCGTCAGGAGGGCGCATGGGCACCGGAGCACTCCGTGACGGAGTTCAGTCACAGCCAGGAAGCGAAACTGGCAGAAGCGCAGCAGAAGGCGATGCTGAAAGGCGAGGCTTTCCCGGATATCCCCATGACACTGTATGAAGCCATTGTCCGCGACTATACCGGCAGGACACCGGAAGCACGGGAGCAGACGCTGATTGTCACACACCTGAATGAGGACCGGTGCGTACTGAACAGCATGATTCATGATGCACGGGAAAAGGCCGGTGAGCTGGGCAAAGAGCAGGTCATGGTGCCTGTCCTGAACACAGCGAATATACGTGACGGAGAACTGCGTCGTCTCTCCACCTGGGAGAATAACCCGGATGCCCTTGCCCTGGTGGATAGTGTGTATCACCGGATTGCCGGTATCAGCAAGGATGACGGGCTGATAACCCTGGAGGATGCGGAAGGTAACACGCGGCTGATTTCGCCCCGGGAGGCGGTGGCTGAAGGCGTCACACTGTACACTCCGGACACCATCCGGGTGGGAACCGGTGACCGGATGCGCTTCACGAAGAGTGACCGGGAGCGCGGTTATGTGGCCAACAGCGTCTGGACGGTGACAGCAGTTTCCGGTGACAGTGTCACGCTGTCGGACGGACAGCAGACCCGGGTGATTCGCCCCAGTCAGGAGCGGGCAGAGCAACATATTGACCTGGCCTATGCCATCACCGCCCACGGTGCGCAGGGGGCAAGTGAAACCTTTGCCATTGCGCTTGAAGGCACGGAAGGTAACCGGAAACAGATGGCCGGCTTTGAGTCAGCCTACGTGGCCCTGTCGCGTATGAAGCAGCATGTGCAGGTGTATACCGATAACCGTCAGGGCTGGACGGATGCCATTAACAATGCCGTACAGAAAGGAACTGCCCACGATGTGCTTGAGCCGAAACCGGACCGGGAGGTCATGAATGCAGAGCGGCTGTTCAGTACGGCACGGGAACTGCGGGACGTGGCGGCAGGCCGTGCCGTTCTCCGTCAGGCGGGACTTGCCGGGGGAGACAGTCCTGCACGGTTTATTGCACCGGGGCGCAAATATCCGCAGCCGTATGTGGCACTGCCGGCGTTTGACCGTAACGGCAAGTCAGCCGGTATCTGGCTGAACCCGCTGACCACGGATGACGGAAACGGACTGCGGGGATTCAGTGGTGAAGGCCGGGTGAAGGGCAGTGAAGATACACAGTTTGTGGCCCTGCAGGGCAGCCGTAACGGAGAAAGCCTGCTGGCTGATAATATGCAGGATGGTGTCCGGATTGCCCGTGATAATCCTGACAGTGGTGTGGTGGTAAGAATCGCCGGTGAAGGCCGTCCGTGGAATCCCGGTGCCATAACCGGTGGCCGCGTGTGGGGGGATATCCCGGACAACAGCGTCCAGCCGGGAGCCGGAAATGGCGAACCGGTCACGGCAGAGGTACTGGCACAGCGGCAGGCTGAAGAGGCTATCCGCCGTGAAACGGAACGCCGCGCAGATGAAATTGTCCGTAAAATGGCAGAGAACAAACCTGACCTGCCGGATGGCAAAACAGAGCTGGCTGTCAGGGAAATTGCCGGGCAGGAGCGTGACCGGGCAGCCATAACTGAACGGGAAGCCGCGCTGCCGGAGAGTGTACTGCGTGAACCACAACGGGAACGGGAAGCGGTCCGCGAGGTTGCCCGGGAAAACCTGCTGCAGGAGCGTCTGCAGCAGATGGAGCGGGATATGGTTCGTGACCTGCAGAAAGAGAAAACCCTGGGCGGAGACTGATACAGGAAGACAAACACTGATGACAACGGATAACACGAACACGACACGTAACGATTCACTGGCTGCCCGGGCCGATACCTGGTTGCAGTCGTTGCTGGTCTGGTCCCCCGGACAGCGGGATATCATCAAAACGGTGGCACTGGTGCTGATGGTACTGGACCATGCAAACCGCATTCTGCATCTGGACCAGACGTGGATGTTTCTGGCCGGGCGTGGAGCCTTTCCGCTTTTTGCCCTGGTGTGGGGGCTGAATCTGTCCCGCCATGCGCATATCCGGCAGTCGGCCATTAACCGGCTGTGGGGATGGGGTGTGATTGCCCAGTTCGCGTATTATCTGGCCGGCTTTCCCTGGTATGAGGGGAATATCCTGTTTTCCTTTGCAGTTGCGGCACAGGTGCTGATGTGGTGTGAAACGCGCAGTCTGTGGCGTACTGCAGCGGCCATTCTCCTGATGGCACTGTGGGGGCCTTTGTCCGGCACCAGTTACGGTATTGCCGGGCTGCTGATGCTGGCAGTCAGTCACCGGCTGTACCGGGCGGAAGACAGAACGGAACGTCTGGTGCTGGTTGCATGCCTGCTGACCGTGATTCCTGCGCTTAACCTTGCCACCAGTGATACAGCGGCGGTGGCCGGCCTTGTGATGACGGTGCTGACCGTTGGCCTGGTGTCCTGTGCAGGGAAATCATTACCCCGTTTCTGGCCCGGAGACTTTTTCCCGACGTTCTATGCCTGTCATCTGGCTGTGCTGGGCGTTCTGGCGCTGTGACGGGTGTGGTATCTTTGGCCGTAACAGGATGATTCGTCAGAGGCAGAACACAGCATGACAGAGCAGAAGCGACCGGTACTGACACTGAAGCGGAAAACGGAAGGGGAGACGCCTGTCCGCAGCCGGAAAACCATCATCAATGTCACCACGCCACCAAAGTGGAAGGTGAAAAAGCAGAAGCTGGCGGAGAAAGCAGCCCGGGAAGCAGAGCTGGCGGCAAAAAAAGCGCAGGCCAGACAGGCGCTGTCCATTTATCTGAACCTGCTCTCACTGGATGAGGCCGTGAATACCCTGAAGCCCTGGTGGCCGGGATTATTTGACGGTGACACGCCCCGGCTTCTGGCCTGCGGTATCCGGGACGTGTTACTGGAAGACGTGGCGCAGCGGAATATCCCGCTCTCGCATAAAAAACTGCGCAGGGCGCTGAAGGCCATCACCCGTTCAGAAAGTTATCTGTGTGCCATGAAAGCCGGTGCCTGCCGGTATGACACGGAAGGGTATGTGACGGAGCATATTTCTCAGGAGGAGGAAGCGTATGCGGCAGCGCGTCTGGATAAAATCCGCCGCCAGAACCGGATAAAGGCAGAACTTCAGGCCGTGCTTGATGAGAAATAAAAAGGCCTCCCCGAAAGAGTGAGGAGGCTGAAACAATAAGGCTTAAAAGGAAATAACTTCCATACCCGAAAGGAAGCCAGTCCACTGAATTATTTACCACAATAATACTGACGACTAAAAGGGAGGAGCAGAAAAATGAATGGATTCAGAAACAGTTCACGGAACGGTCAGGTCTGGCGTTACCAGCGTGCCGGCGGGCGGGCCGTTATTCTGGAGGTCAGTGGACGCTGGATGGAAGCGGCAGAAGCATGGCGACGGGCTGCCTGCATAGCTCCCCGGACAGACTGGCAGCAGTTTGCCCGGAAAAGGGCTGAACACTGCCACCGGCGCTGCCGGGGAAGGGGGTAACGAAAAAAGCAGCCTTCATTACTCCAGGAGTCAGAAGGCTGAAAGGAGCTTATGAGATTTGCTTTTTTTAATATCCGGTCGGGCAGTATGACCGGACAGTTCTGAGTAGCACAGAGTTTTTTCCGTATTAAGTCGCGATTTTATATTTTGTGATTAATTTCACAAAATAAGGTCTTATTCAATGTGTGCTGCGATATTCAGGGGGGGGGCTGAAATACAGGTGCCATTTATCTGATATGGAGAATAACATGAGGAAATATATTCCACTGGTATTATTTATCTTTTCATGGCCGGTATTGTCTGCAGATATTCATGGACGGGTTGTTCGTGTACTGGACGGTGATGCCATCGAGGTAATGGACTCACGGAAGGCGGTGCGGATCAGGCTGGTAAATATTGATGCACCGGAAAATAAACAGGATTATGGCCGGTGGTCAACAGACATGATGAAATCACTGGTCGCAGGAAAAACGGTTACCGTCACATATTTTCAGCGAGATCGTTATGGTCGTATTCTCGGGCAGGTTTATGCACCAGACGGAATGAATATTAATCAGTTTATGGTTCGGGCCGGGGCTGCCTGGGTATATGAGCAGTACAACACAGATCCCGTGCTGCCTGTCCTTCAGAACGAAGCCAGACAACAAAAACGTGAGCTCTGGTCAGATGCTGATCCGGTTCCCCCCTGGATATGGAGACACCGTAAATAAAGCGATGGCAATCTTATCATTCATCTGTTCTCAGCGGGAATAAAAATGGCAAAAACAAAACAGGAATGGCTGTATCAGTTACGGCGATGTTCATCAGTCAATACGCTGGAAAAAATTATTCATAAAAACAGAGACAGTTTATCGACCAGTGAACGTGAATCATTTAATTCAGCAGCAGACCACCGGTTAGCAGAATTAATCACCGGAAAGTTATATGACAGGATACCAAAAGAAATATGGAAATATGTAAGGTAATAATTCAGCATAATTAATTACCAGGAGCAGATAAACAATGAAGCTGATTATTTTTATTCTTATTGCTCTGATTATTGCAGCGTTAATTATCCGGATTATCCTCAGAAGTGTAAATCAGCATTCTCCTTTGCTGATGCAATTGCATGCGGCAGGAATACGGACCGGTGATGCAGAGCGAATACTGTCCAGCGGAGAATACTGGCAATGTCAGAAGACGCTGCTGACAGAAAGGGAAGTCAGTTTTATGAAAGGACTGTTCAGAATTGTGGATATGAAGCGGTGGTATCTGTGTCCACAGGTACGGGTCGCGGATATCGTCCAGCTGAACGGGAATATCCGGCCACGATCACGCCAGTGGTGGCAGTTATTCAGGATGGTGTCTCAGTGGCATGTTGATGTGGTTATCGTTGAGTGGCGTTCGTTCAGTATTGTTGCAGCAGTAGAGCTGGATGATGCCAGCCATTTACGACCGGAACGCAGACGCCGGGATATTCTTCTGGAAGAGGTTCTGAGGCAGGCTGGTATTCCGTTGCTCAGAAGCCACGATGCCAGAAAACTGCTGCAGATGACCGGAGAATGGCTGAATACAACAGGGGCTGATCAGCAGTCACCGGAACATCGTAGCTGACGCCTTCGCGTTGCTCAGTTGTCCAACCCCGGAAACGGGAAAAAGCAAGTTTTCCCCGCTCCCGGCGTTTCCATAACTGAAAACCATACTATTTCACAGTTTCAATCACATTAAACGGCAGTAATCCCCGTTGATTTGTGCGCCAACACAGATCTTCGTCACAATTCTCAAGTCGCTGATTTCAAAAAACTGTAGTATCCTCTGCGAAACGATCCCTGTTTGAGTATTGAGGAGGCGAGATGTCGCAGACAGAAAATGCAGTGACTTCCTCATCTGGCGCAAAACGAGCATACAGAAAGGGTAAACCTTTGAGTGAAGCAGAACGACAGAGAGTAGCTTCTGCGCGCAAACGATCTGTATGTAAAGAGATCAAGGTTTTCGTCAGACCAGAACTGAAAAACTACCTTACCAGTCTGTGTGCAGAGGAAGGGGTAACTCAGGCAGAGTTGATAGAAAGGCTTATCGAGAAAGAGGCCTGTCACCGGAACATGATGTGATGGGATCACATTCTTGCTGGTTTTTTCTGTCAGTGCTAGATTACTGATCGTTTAAGGAATTTTGTGGCTGGCCACGCCGTAAGGTGGCAGGGAACTGGTTCTGATGTGGATTTACAGGAGCCAGAAAAGCAAAAACCCCGATAATCTTCTTTAACTTTGGCGAGTCAGAAAGATTACCGGGGCCCACTTAAACCGTATAGCCAACAATTCAGCTATGCGGGGAGTATAGTTATATGCCCGGAAAAGTTCAAGACTTCTTTCTGTGCTCGCTCCTTCTGTGCATTGTAAGTGCAGGATGGTGTGACTGAGCTTCAACAAACGTATTACCGCCAGGTAAAGAACCCGAATCCGGTGTTTACACCCCGTGAAGGTGCAGGAACGCTGAAGTTCTGCGAAAAACTGATGGAAAAGGCGGTGGGCTTCACCTCCCGTTTTGATTTCGCCATTCATGTGGCGCATGCCCGTTCGCGTGGTCTGCGTCGACGCATGCCACCGGTGCTGCGTCGACGGGCTATTGATGCGCTCCTGCAGGGGCTGTGTTTCCACTATGACCCGCTGGCCAACCGCGTCCAGTGCTCCATCACCACACTGGCCATTGAGTGCGGACTGGCGACGGAGTCTGCTGCCGGAAAACTCTCCATCACCCGTGCCACCCGGGCCCTGACGTTCCTGTCAGAGCTGGGACTGATTACCTACCAGACGGAATATGACCCGCTTATCGGGTGCTACATTCCGACCGACATCACGTTCACACCGGCTCTGTTTGCTGCTCTTGATGTGTCTGAGGATGCAGTGGCAGCTGCGCGCCGCAGTCGTGTTGAATGGGAAAACAGACAGCGCAAAAAGCAGGGGCTGGATACCCTGGGTATGGATGAACTGATAGCGAAAGCCTGGCGTTTTGTCCGTGAGCGTTTCCGCAGTTACCAGACAGAGCTTAAGTCCCGGGGAATAAAGCGTGCCCGTGCGCGTCGTGATGCGGGCAGGGAACGTCAGGATATCGTCACCCTGGTGAAACGACAGCTGACGCGTGAAATCTCGGAAGGGCGCTTCACTAACAATGGTGAGGCGGTAAAACGCGAAGTGGAGCGTCGTGTGAAAGAGCGCATGATTCTGTCACGTAACCGTAATTACAGCCGGCTGGCCACAGCTTCCCCCTGAACGTAACCTCCTCAGAATAATCCGGCCTGCGTCGGAGGCATCCGCACGCCTGAAGCCCGCCGGTGCACAAAAAAACAGCGTCGCATACAAAAAACAACCTCATCATACACCTTCTGGTGCATCCGGCTCCCCCCCCTGTTTTCGATACAAAACACGCCTCACAGACGGGGGATTTTGCTTATCCACATTAAACTGCAAGGGACTTCCCCATAAGGTTACAACCGTTCATGTCATAAAGCGCCAGCCGCCAGCCTTACAGGGTGCAATGTATCTTTTAAACACCTGTTTATATCTCCTTTAAACTACTTAATTACATTCATTTAAAAAGAAAACCTGTTCATTGCCTGTCCTGTGGACAGACAGATATGCACCTCCCACCGCAAGCGGCGGGCCCCGGCCGGAGCCACTTTAGTTACAACACTCAGATACAACCACCAGAAAAACCCCGGTCCCACGCAGAACTGAACCATAAAGCCCCTCCCTCATAACTGAAAAGCGGCCCCGCCCCGGCCCTTCGGGCCGGAACAGAGTCGCTTTTAATTATGAATGTTGTAACTATACTCCGTCATGGCTGTCAGTGTTCTGGCTGAAAGTCCTCAGTACACGCTCGTAAGCGGCCCTGACGGCCCGCTAACGCGGAGATAC
>ERZ791917.1466-NODE-1466-length-13002-cov-5.496795_pt1 | contig 13002 bp, 7 predicted proteins | sample MGYA00510138_ERZ791917 | MGnify/ENA primary metagenome ERZ791917 (study PRJEB30046, sample SAMN00792102) | human gut metagenome | study: EMG produced TPA metagenomics assembly of the A metagenome-wide association study of gut microbiota in type 2...
AGAAGTTTGCCGCCTATAAAAAGGCTCATCCGCAACTGGCAGAAGAGTTTACCCGACGGATGAGCGGTGGTTTACCGAAGGACTGGGAGAAAACGACTCAGAAATATATCAATGAGTTACAGGCAAATCCGGCGAAAATCGCTACCCGTAAGGCTTCGCAAAATACGCTTAACGCTTACGGGCCGATGCTGCCTGAGTTGCTCGGCGGTTCGGCGGATCTGGCTCCCAGCAACCTGACCATCTGGAAAGGTTCTGTTTCGCTGAAGGAAGATCCAGCGGGCAACTACATTCACTACGGGGTGCGTGAATTTGGCATGACCGCTATCGCCAACGGCATCGCGCACCACGGCGGCTTTGTGCCGTATACCGCGACGTTCCTGATGTTTGTTGAATACGCCCGTAACGCCGCGCGGATGGCGGCACTGATGAAAGCGCGGCAGATTATGGTTTATACCCACGACTCAATTGGCCTGGGCGAAGATGGTCCGACGCACCAGGCTGTTGAGCAACTGGCCAGCCTGCGCTTAACGCCAAATTTCAGCACCTGGCGACCGTGCGATCAGGTGGAAGCGGCGGTGGGCTGGAAGCTGGCGGTTGAGCGCCACAACGGACCGACGGCACTGATCCTCTCAAGGCAGAATCTGGCCCAGGTGGAACGTACGCCGGATCAGGTTAAAGAGATTGCTCGTGGCGGTTATGTGCTGAAAGACAGCGGCGGTAAGCCAGATATTATTCTGATTGCCACCGGTTCAGAGATGGAAATTACCCTGCAAGCGGCAGAGAAATTAGCAGGAGAAGGTCGCAATGTACGCGTAGTTTCCCTGCCCTCGACCGATATTTTCGACGCCCAGGATGAGGAATATCGGGAGTCGGTGTTGCCTTCTAACGTTGCGGCTCGCGTGGCGGTGGAAGCAGGTATTGCCGATTACTGGTACAAGTATGTTGGTCTGAAAGGGGCAATTGTCGGGATGACGGGTTACGGGGAATCTGCTCCGGCGGATAAGCTGTTCCCGTTCTTTGGCTTTACCGCCGAGAATATTGTGGCAAAAGCGCATAAGGTGCTGGGAGTGAAAGGTGCCTGATGGTGATTGCCGGATGCTGATTGCCGGATGCGACGCTGACGCGTCTTATCCGGCCTACAGCGTCTTATCCGGCCTACATGTCCCGCCATTTTGTTTAACGGGTGATCCACAACGTGGGCCAGGCGTCTGGCCCATGCCAGTTATCGCAGGTGGGTTCTGCGGCGTAACGCACCAGGCGAAAACGCTGACCGTCAAAGCGCCAGCGCGCCTGAATGCCACAATCGCTTAATCCGCGCCCTTTCGCTAAGGTCACCAGTTCACGCGATTTCTCATCAAATGTTGCGTTCATCAGTTCCAGTTCATTCGTCTCCTGACCGTTGTTGAACGGCAAACGCAACCGAACCGGGCGCGAAGCTAGTGGCTTTTTACGCGACACAATCCATGCCAAATCAATGGTGTTATAGGCCCCTGCCTCACAGCTAATCATCATCAGCGCTTTATCATCAGTCAGCGCAGTGACATTCACCTCACGACGCAATGGATCAAGCGAGCAGCGCAGACCATTCATCCGCCAGTTTCCATAATCCAGCAAATCGTTGCGTTCTTCGAGTGAGAGTGGCGTCGGCGTTGGGTTAACCACCGCGACCTCTTTCAGCGCAGGCGCGGGCGGTACGCTGAGCGGCGGTTCGTCCCCTTTCTTGATCCACGCGGTTTCACTGCCAACGCGCTTTTGCTGAGCATCAATAAACAACAACGCTGCTTTTAAGCCACTCAGAGAAATGGTCTGATCGCCATCGCGTAAGGTGATTGCCTTCCCTTCCTGAATCATCTGCAAAAACGCGGTGATGGTTGCCGTATCATCGGTTACTAATAACCATGGTGAAATCCGCCACTTGTCACCACTTAACGCCAACGGCTCGCCATCTAACAGCAGCCGTGGCGCTATCTCCCCTTCTGACGCCTCCGGCGACTTCAATCCGCCGCGCTCAATACGTAAAACGGCATCGGTATGCGCCCCGGCGCTGCGGCTCAGGGTCATCACCAGTCCATTATGATCGCCCGTATTACGCGCCACGCAGAAATTTTGGTTATTACAGGTGACCTGCCAGTCGGAAAACGCCCGTTGCGCTGGTGCCGCCCACACCAAAGACGTCGGCAACAAAGCGAAAAAAAAGAGAAGGAAAATGCGATAGCGCATGGACGGTACGACCCCAGAAGTTCAAACAAACAGCACAAGTCGTATCTTCGTTGCGCAGGTAGCGCGGCTCAATCGGATTTGTCGGATTGAGCCAATAATAAACAACGAAATATTATTGTTATTTTTCAGTCCATTAAATGTGACGTTTGCAAATAGTTAAGCAATAACACCGTCTTACCGTCACGTATCTCGCCGGTTTTGATCATCTCCAGCGCCTGGCTGAACGGCAGCTCGAGCACTTCAATATCTTCATCTTCGACACCGCCACCGGCGTTAGCGCGCTGATTGTCACTGTATTCGGCGATAAAAAAGTGGATTAGCTCAGTCACACCGCCTGGCGACATATACAGTTCAAATAATTTGCGCACTTCACCCACTTCATAGCCCGTCTCTTCAATCGCTTCTTTGCGAATACACACTTCCGGTTCGTCGTTATCCAGCAGCCCGGCGCAGGTTTCAATCAGCTGCCCGCTTTCATTGCCATTAACCCAGGTAGCGACACGGAACTGACGAATCAGAACCACGGTCTTTTTCTTCGCGTTGTACAGGAGGATCGTCGCACCATTACCGCGATCGTAAACTTCACGTTTATGGCGGATAACTTCGCCATCTTTGCGCATGAGATCGTAGGTAATGTTGTGCAGGGTGAAATAGTTATCGGAGAGAATTTTGTCTTTAATGAGGGTGATTTGTTGCGTCATACCGACTCCACAGCGCGAAATGAACAATTATCTTACGCTGTGAAGTCGGGTTTGTCTGCGCAGGCTATCAGTGAGATTTGACTGATTTTACCCCCAGCCAGTCAATAATCCCCTGTGCCGCATGACGTCCTTCTGCCATTGCGGTAACCACCAGATCCGCACCACGCACGGCGTCACCACCAGCGAAGATTTTCGGATTGGTGGTCTGGTAACGGTACTGGCTTTCCACATCCGCGATGATGCGGCCCCATTTATCTACCGTTACACCGTGCGACTCCAGCCACGGCATCCCGTGTGGATTGAAGCCAAACGCCATAATCACCGCGTCGGCTGGCATGACAAATTCACTGCCTTCCACCGGTACTGGACGCCGACGCCCCTGGGCATCCGGCTCGCCAAGACGCGTGCGCAGGAAACGAATCCCGCAGACGTGACCTTGTTCATTCAGCTCAAGCGCCACCGGCTGGACGTTAAATTCGAAGTTGGCCCCCTCTTCGCGGGCGTTCTTCACTTCTTTCTTCGAGCCTGGCATGTTAGCTTCATCACGACGATAAGCGCAGGTGACGTTACTCGCGCCGTGGCGCAGTGCGGTACGCACACAGTCCATCGCGGTGTCGCCGCCGCCCAGTACCACGACGTTAAGTCCGGCGGTATTGATAAACGGCTCTTCCGGTAGCTCTTCGAGCCCCATCACCTGTTTAGTGTTGGCAATGAGGAACGGCAGCGCGTCATAAACGCCCGGCGCATCTTCATTGGGTAAACCCGCTTTCATGGAACGGTAAGTGCCTACGCCAACGAAGACCGCGTCGTATTGTTCCAAAAGCGAATCCAAAGAGACATCTTTACCCACTTCACAATTGAGTTCGAAGTGAATCCCCATCGCGCTGAAGATTTCCCGACGGCGTGCCAGCAGGGATTTATCCAGTTTGAAAGAAGGAATGCCGAAAGTGAGCAAGCCACCGATTTCTGGATGGCGATCGTACACCGTCACCCCCACGCCATTGCGGGTCAGAACATCCGCACAGGCCAGCCCTGCCGGACCTGCACCGATAATCGCCACCCGCTTGTCCACTTTGGTGACATGGCTTAAGTCAGGACGCCAACCTTTCGCCAACGCCTGATCTGAAATGTAGCGTTCAATGTTGCCGATAGTTACCGCGCCGTGCTCATCGCGAATAGTACAGGCACCTTCACACAAACGGTCTTGCGGACAAACGCGTCCGGTAATTTCCGGCAGGGTGTTGGTCTGGTGAGAAAGCTCGACGGCGGCGTCGATGTTTCCGGCTTTCACCAGTTCAATCCACTGCGGTATATGGTTATGCAGCGGGCAGGTCCATTCACAAACGCTGTGCTCGCCGCACTTAAGGCAGCGCGAGGCTTCCCGTTGTGCCTGGTCGGCGCGAAATGGCAGATAAATTTCATCAAAACCGGTTTTGCGCGCTTCAATCGCCAGTTTATCCGGCTCGCCACGCGCGGGCGTTGCCTGCATTTGTTCGACTTTACTCATTACCGGCATTTCTTGCGCCGCGGTACTGGCATGCCACGGTTGATGTTCCTGACGCGCGGTGCGCAAGCGGCGGGATTTCGCCATGCCGGAGAGTGCGACGTCAGTGACCAGTTGCAGCTCGTCCGCCGGGCAATTCTCAACACAGGCAGGACCGTTTTCGCGCCCCGCACAAAGGTCGCATTTATGCGCCGTGGCTTTTACTTTTCCTGCCGCGACGGGTGTCAGGACGATTTGCATCGTACCAAAAGGACAGGCCACCACGCAGGATTTACAGCCAATACACTTTTGCTGATTGACCTGAATGCTGTCATCAACGTGGCTGATTGCGCCATTAGGGCAGCTACGGGCGCAGGGCGCATCTTCACAATGGTGACAGGTCACTGCACTACGTTGCTGTTGATGTTTGATAACCGTAATTCGGGGATGAAAATGGTGTTGGCTCAGGACATGTTGCTCATCATTGTGAGCCATGACACAGGCGATTTCACAAGCATGACAACCCAGACATTGCTGACTGTTGGCCATAATAAAACGATTCATAACGACCTTCTTTTTTGGTTGTAAAAACCTTATTCTTTATATGAGTGTTGTTATTACCCGACTTACAGGGGAATCGGCAATGTTCATGTGCCCAGAATAAGTAACTATTTCGCTATAAACTGTGGCAGATCAAATAATCCCATCACTGACTAAATTGCGTTTCAGCGAACTGGAACATTAATGATTTTTTGTGGAGAAGACGCGTGTGATTGTTAAACGACCCGTCTCGGCCAGTCTGGCCCGGGCCTTTTTTTACATTGTGCTGCTGTCGATTCTTTCCACGGGTATCGCTCTGCTAACTCTGGCGAGCAGTTTGCGCGACGCTGAGGCTATCAATATTGCCGGATCGCTGCGTATGCAGAGTTACCGCCTGGGCTACGACTTGCAAAGTGGCAGTCCACAACTCAATGCACATCGCCAGTTATTTCAGCAGGCACTGCATTCACCGGTATTAACCAACCTCAACGTCTGGTATGTGCCAGAAGCAGTAAAAACTCGCTATGCGCATCTGAATGCCAACTGGCTGGAGATGAATAATCGGCTCAGCAAGGGCGATTTGCCGTGGTATCAGGCCAATATTAATAATTATGTTAATCAGATAGACCTGTTCGTACTGGCTTTACAGCACTACGCTGAACGCAAAATGCTGCTGGTGGTGGCGATTTCCCTGGCTGGCGGCATCGGTATTTTCACGCTGGTCTTTTTTACTTTGCGCCGCATACGCCATCAGGTGGTTGCCCCGCTGAATCAGCTGGTTACCGCCAGTCAGCGTATTGAACACGGGCAGTTCGACTCGCCGCCGCTGGATACCAACCTGCCGAATGAGCTTGGTCTGCTTGCAAAAACCTTTAACCAGATGTCGAGCGAGCTGCATAAATTGTACCGTTCGCTGGAAGCGTCAGTAGAAGAAAAGACCCGCGATCTCCACGAGGCCAAGCGTCGTCTGGAGGTGTTGTATCAGTGTTCGCAGGCGCTGAACACTAGCCAGATTGATGTGCATTGTTTCCGCCATATTTTGCAGATTGTTCGCGACAATGAAGCGGCTGAATATCTGGAGTTAAATGTCGGTGAAAACTGGCGGATTAGCGAAGGGCAACCAAACCCGGAATTGCCGATGCAGATTTTACCGGTGACAATGCAAGAGACGGTTTACGGCGAACTGCACTGGCAAAATAGTCACGTTTCATCATCAGAACCGCTGCTTAACAGCGTTTCGTCGATGCTGGGACGCGGTTTGTACTTTAATCAGGCGCAGAAGCATTTTCAGCAATTATTGTTGATGGAAGAACGTGCGACCATCGCCCGCGAATTGCACGACTCGCTGGCTCAGGTACTTTCTTACTTACGTATCCAGTTGACGTTACTGAAGCGTTCGATACCGGAAGATAACGCCACCGCACAAAGTATCATGGCCGATTTTTCCCAGGCGTTGAATGATGCTTATCGGCAGTTACGCGAGCTGTTGACTACTTTCCGCCTGACGCTGCAGCAGGCGGATCTCCCCTCCGCATTGAGGGAAATGCTGGATACGTTACAAAATCAAACCAGCGCCAAACTGACCCTCGACTGCCGTCTGCCAACCCTGGCACTGGATGCGCAAATGCAGGTGCATTTGTTGCAAATTATTCGCGAAGCGGTGCTGAATGCGATGAAGCACGCCAACGCCAGCGAAATCGCCGTCAGTTGCGTCACCGCGCCGGACGGCAATCACACGGTTTATATCCGTGATAACGGGATTGGTATCGGTGAACCGAAAGAACCCGAAGGTCATTATGGTCTGAATATCATGCGCGAACGCGCGGAACGGCTAGGTGGGACGCTGACTTTTTCACAACCTTCCGGCGGCGGCACGTTAGTGAGTATTAGCTTTCGCTCTGCGGAGGGTGAGGAAAGTCAGTTAATGTAATGCCTCCTACTGACCAAAGAATACTTGCACTTAAGGTTCAGTATAAAAGGGCATGATAATTTACATTAACTCCTTTTTTTCTCCACGATTGGCTCGTACCTTGCCGCTACAGTGAAGCAAGTCAAGCCTACAACGATACGCAGAAACACGAGGTCCTCTTTTAATGGCGAATTTCTTTATTGATCGCCCCATTTTTGCCTGGGTGCTGGCAATCCTGTTGTGTCTGACAGGTACCCTGGCGATTTTTTCATTGCCCGTTGAACAATACCCCGATCTCGCGCCACCGAATGTGCGAGTGACCGCTAACTATCCCGGCGCATCGGCCCAGACGCTGGAAAACACCGTGACCCAGGTTATCGAGCAAAATATGACCGGCCTCGATAATCTCATGTATATGTCATCTCAGAGCAGTGGCACCGGTCAGGCATCTGTCACTTTAAGTTTTAAAGCAGGCACCGATCCGGACGAAGCCGTGCAGCAAGTACAAAACCAGCTGCAATCAGCCATGCGAAAGTTACCGCAGGCGGTGCAAAATCAGGGCGTGACGGTGCGTAAAACCGGCGATACCAACATTCTGACCATTGCCTTCGTCTCTACCGATGGTTCGATGGATAAACAGGATATTGCTGATTATGTTGCCAGTAATATTCAGGACCCGTTAAGCCGCGTAAATGGCGTCGGGGATATTGATGCCTATGGTTCGCAATATTCCATGCGTATCTGGCTGGACCCGGCGAAACTCAACAGTTTCCAGATGACAGCTAAAGATGTCACTGATGCCATTGAGTCACAGAACGCGCAGATTGCGGTTGGGCAACTTGGTGGTACACCTTCCGTCGATAAGCAGGCGCTCAACGCCACCATTAACGCCCAGTCACTGCTGCAAACACCAGAACAGTTCCGCGATATCACCTTGAGGGTGAATCAAGACGGCTCAGAGGTAAGGCTGGGCGATGTCGCCACCGTCGAAATGGGGGCGGAGAAATACGATTATCTTAGCCGCTTCAATGGTAAGCCAGCCTCCGGGCTGGGGGTAAAACTGGCCTCCGGCGCAAACGAAATGGCGACAGCGGAGCTGGTGCTCAATCGTCTCGACGAGCTGGCGCAGTACTTCCCGCACGGACTGGAATACAAGGTGGCGTATGAAACCACCTCGTTTGTTAAAGCCTCCATTGAAGACGTGGTGAAAACGCTGCTGGAAGCTATCGCTCTGGTTTTCCTCGTTATGTATCTGTTCCTGCAAAACTTCCGCGCCACGCTGATACCCACTATCGCCGTGCCGGTGGTGTTGATGGGAACCTTCTCCGTACTTTACGCCTTCGGTTACAGCGTCAACACCTTAACCATGTTCGCGATGGTGCTGGCGATCGGTCTGCTGGTGGATGACGCCATCGTGGTGGTGGAAAACGTCGAACGTATTATGAGTGAGGAAGGACTCACTCCTCGCGAAGCCACACGTAAATCGATGGGGCAGATCCAGGGGGCACTGGTCGGGATTGCGATGGTTCTTTCGGCGGTATTTGTACCAATGGCCTTCTTCGGCGGCACCACCGGTGCCATCTATCGCCAGTTCTCTATTACCATTGTTGCGGCGATGGTGCTGTCAGTACTGGTAGCGATGATCCTCACTCCGGCTCTGTGTGCCACACTACTTAAGCCACTGAAAAAAGGTGAGCATCATGGGCAAAAAGGCTTTTTTGCCTGGTTTAACCAGATGTTTAACCGCAACGCCGAACGCTACGAAAAAGGGGTGGCGAAAATTCTCCACCGTAGCCTGCGCTGGATTGTGATTTATGTCCTGCTGCTTGGCGGCATGGTGTTCCTGTTCCTGCGTTTGCCGACGTCGTTCTTACCGCTGGAAGACCGTGGCATGTTTACTACCTCGGTACAGTTGCCCAGCGGTTCAACGCAACAACAGACCCTGAAAGTCGTTGAGCAAATCGAGAAATACTACTTCACCCATGAAAAAGACAACATCATGTCGGTGTTTGCCACCGTTGGTTCTGGCCCTGGGGGTAACGGGCAAAACGTGGCGCGAATGTTTATCCGCCTGAAAGACTGGAGCGAACGCGACAGTAAGACCGGCACCTCGTTTGCCATTATCGAGCGTGCAACGAAGGCGTTTAACCAAATTAAAGAAGCTCGCGTTATCGCCAGCAGCCCGCCAGCAATTAGCGGTCTTGGTAGTTCTGCAGGTTTTGATATGGAGTTGCAGGACCACGCTGGAGCGGGTCACGATGCGCTGATGGCAGCACGTAATCAGTTGCTGGCGCTGGCGGCGGAAAACCCGGAGCTAACCCGTGTGCGCCATAACGGCCTCGACGACAGTCCGCAGTTGCAGATTGATATCGACCAGCGTAAAGCTCAGGCGCTGGGCGTTGCTATCGACGATATTAACGACACACTGCAAACCGCCTGGGGTTCGAGCTATGTGAATGACTTTATGGATCGCGGTCGCGTGAAGAAAGTCTATGTGCAGGCAGCTGCGCCGTATCGCATGCTGCCAGATGACATCAATCTCTGGTATGTCCGAAATAAAAATGGCGGCATGGTGCCCTTCTCTGCTTTCGCGACCTCACGCTGGGAAACAGGCTCGCCGCGTCTGGAACGCTATAACGGTTATTCTGCGGTTGAGATTGTTGGGGAAGCCGCACCGGGGGTCAGTACCGGTACGGCGATGGATATTATGGAATCGTTAGTGAAGCAGCTGCCAAACGGCTTTGGTCTGGAGTGGACGGCGATGTCGTATCAGGAGCGGCTTTCCGGCGCGCAGGCTCCGGCGCTGTACGCCATTTCCTTGCTGGTGGTATTCCTGTGTCTGGCTGCGTTGTATGAAAGCTGGTCGGTGCCGTTCTCGGTAATGCTGGTCGTGCCGCTGGGGGTAATCGGCGCGCTGCTGGCAACCTGGATGCGCGGGCTGGAAAACGACGTTTACTTCCAGGTGGGCCTGTTAACGGTCATTGGTTTATCGGCGAAAAACGCCATCCTGATCGTCGAGTTTGCTAACGAGATGAACCAAAAAGGCCACGACCTGTTTGAAGCGACGCTCCACGCCTGCCGTCAGCGTTTACGCCCGATTCTGATGACCTCGCTGGCATTTATCTTCGGCGTATTGCCAATGGCAACCAGCACGGGTGCCGGTTCCGGTGGTCAGCATGCGGTGGGTACTGGCGTAATGGGCGGGATGATTTCGGCCACTATTCTGGCTATTTACTTCGTGCCGCTGTTCTTTGTGCTGGTGCGCCGCCGCTTCCCGCTGAAGCCGCGCCCGGAATAAGCAATAAAAAAGGCGACATGCCAATGTGTCGCCTTTTTCAACTTTCCGATTAAGAACCTGCTCAGCGGGTTCTTGCTGTTTGTACTTTGTCTCAGGAATTACTTACGAAGCATAACTTCGATAAAGTCTTTCCAGTTCCCCAGTTCACGTTCAATCATAACAACCTCTCTTATAATTATGGGTATTCTACGGAAACAATATACCGTGGTGAAGCTAATTTACTCGATTGCTGCGATGACTACCTCCGGGGGACAAATCTTATGTAAATACTATGGTCCTGCGGTGATGATTTGTATGTGATACACAGCAACATTTCGAGATATTCATACGGCATCTAATACTGATTTAATTCTGGTTAAAATACAGACAGATAACAAGATGAATATTCTTAATGTTTACGTTAAAAATGTTTAATATTATTTAATAGTTGTTAATTTGAATACTTCGATAATGTTATATTTCCTGATAATCATTTGCAGGCAAAATGTTTTCACCCTTAAATGAGTATTTATTCTCATAAATCGAAAAAGGATTCATTATGGTTACACTTTACGGTATCAAAAATTGTGACACCATTAAAAAGGCTCGCCGTTGGCTGGAAGCCAATAACATCGACTATCGTTTTCATGATTACCGCGTCGATGGGCTGGACAGCGAATTATTGAACGATTTTATCAACGAATTAGGCTGGGAAGCGTTACTCAACACCCGTGGTACAACCTGGCGTAAACTGGACGAAACCACCCGCAATAAAATCACCGATGCGGCCTCTGCGGCGGCATTAATGACTGAAATGCCTGCAATTATCAAACGTCCATTGCTCTGCGTGCCCGGTAAGCCTATGCTGCTGGGTTTCAGTGATTCCAGTTATCAGCAATTTTTCCATGAGGTGTAGTCTATGTCGTGCCCGGTTATTGAGCTGACACAACAGCTTATTCGCCGCCCTTCCCTGAGTCCTGATGATGCAGGATGCCAGGCTTTGTTGATTGAACGTTTGCAGGCGATCGGTTTTACCGTTGAACGCATGGACTTTGCCGATACGCAGAATTTTTGGGCATGGCGTGGGCAGGGTGAAACGTTAGCCTTTGCCGGGCATACCGACGTGGTGCCGCCTGGCGACGCCGATCGTTGGATCAATCCCCCGTTTGAACCCACCATTCGTGACGGCATGTTATTCGGGCGCGGTGCGGCAGATATGAAAGGCTCGCTGGCGGCGATGGTGGTGGCGGCAGAACGTTTTGTCGCACAACATCCCAACCATACGGGGCGACTGGCATTTCTGATCACCTCTGATGAAGAAGCCAGTGCCCACAACGGTACGGTAAAAGTCGTCGAAGCGTTAATGGCACGTAATGAGCGTCTCGATTACTGCCTGGTTGGCGAACCGTCGAGTATCGAAGTGGTAGGTGATGTGGTGAAAAATGGTCGTCGCGGATCATTAACCTGCAACCTTACCATTCATGGCGTTCAGGGGCATGTTGCCTACCCACATCTGGCTGACAATCCGGTACATCGCGCAGCACCTTTCCTTAATGAATTAGTGGCTATTGAGTGGGATCAGGGCAATGAATTCTTCCCGGCGACCAGTATGCAGATTGCCAATATTCAGGCGGGAACGGGCAGTAACAACGTTATTCCGGGTGAACTGTTTGTGCAGTTTAACTTCCGCTTCAGCACCGAACTGACTGATGAGATGATCAAAGCGCAGGTGCTTGCCCTGCTTGAAAAACATCAACTGCGCTATACGGTGGATTGGTGGCTTTCCGGGCAGCCATTTTTGACCGCGCGCGGTAAACTGGTGGATGCGGTCGTTAACGCGGTTGAGCACTATAATGAAATTAAACCGCAGCTACTGACCACAGGCGGAACGTCCGACGGGCGCTTTATTGCCCGCATGGGGGCGCAGGTGGTGGAACTCGGGCCGGTCAATGCCACTATTCATAAAATTAATGAATGTGTGAACGCTGCCGACCTGCAGCTACTTGCCCGTATGTATCAACGTATCATGGAACAGCTCGTCGCCTGATGAGTGGTTCTGCAAGAGGAAATAAGCATGGACTGGCTGGCTAAATATTGGTGGATTCTGGTGATTGTCTTTTTGGTAGGCGTCCTGCTGAACGTGATTAAAGATCTCAAGCGCGTCGACCATAAGAAATTTCTCGCCAACAAGCCGGAGCTTCCCCCGCATCGTGATTTCAACGATAAGTGGGACGATGACGACGACTGGCCGAAAAAGGATCAACCGAAGAAGTAAGCTGAGTGCTCAACCGTAGGCCGGATAAGGCGTTAACGCCGCATCCGGCAATGGTGAACGATGCCTGATGCGACGCTCACGCGTCTTATCAGGCCAGGTAATCTGTCTTTTACATCATTTCAATCACATCATCATCGCCAGGCTTACCGCCGCTTAGCGCTTCGTCGAAATAATGTTTCGGAATGGTATAACGCAAGTGATCCAGGGCAAATTGCATACTGCGATTGTCGATCGCATGGCCTAAATCCTCCACGATATCCAGCGTCACGTCACCACCGGCACTGATTAACGCTTCCTGCGCCGCAACCGCATGCGCCAGATCGATAACCGGATCTTCACCGCCATGAATCAGGTGAATTGTCGTTGCTGTAGACGCGGTTTCCGGCAGGCTCGCATAGCGTCCGTTAAAGGCAATGACGCGCGAAGCAAGGCCCGGTTCGGCTTTAATACTCTCCAGCGCCATAATCGCGCCTTGAGAGAAACCGATTAACGCCGTGGCGTTAGCCCCTACTCCGCTCTGTTTCTGCCAGTAGCGTACCGTCTCAATAAACGTCGGCATGATCGCATCCACACGCGCCTGGCGATTATCTTCCGTAA
>ERZ791917.1480-NODE-1480-length-12883-cov-49.600016_pt1 | contig 12883 bp, 10 predicted proteins | sample MGYA00510138_ERZ791917 | MGnify/ENA primary metagenome ERZ791917 (study PRJEB30046, sample SAMN00792102) | human gut metagenome | study: EMG produced TPA metagenomics assembly of the A metagenome-wide association study of gut microbiota in type 2...
AAAAAAGGAAGTGGACAAAATGCTTTCGCATTTTGTCACACTCCCTTTTTTTTATCCTATAGGCAAACGAAGTGGGCAGGAAAGAGAAAAAGTGTAAAATAAATTCGAAAAAATTGAATAAAAAACTATCATTCTAAAAAGATCAGTGCTATAATAGGGCATAACCTTTATAAAAATTCGTTAAAAAAGAAGGAATTATCCATGAATATTCAAGAAAGCGTATTCAAAAAACTATTTGGCCGCCTCATGCCACTCATTATGTTCCTGTATTTCCTTTCCTTTGTCGACCGGGCGAACATCGGTATCGCCTCGCTGACCATGAATCAGGACCTGGGCATCAGTGCCGCCGCCTACGGCTTTGGCGCCGGTCTGTTCTTCGTCGGCTATTTTCTCTTTGGCCTGCCGAGCAACATGATCCTCGCCCGTTTGGGCGCGCGCAAGTGGATTGCCACCATTCTCTTCGTGTGGGGCCTCATTTCGACGAGCACCATGTTCGTCCATAATGCCACGGAGCTGTATATCATACGCTTTCTCTTAGGCGCCGCCGAAGCAGGCTTTTATCCCGGCATCATTTACTACCTGGATCACTGGTTCCCCATCATGGCCAAAGCCCGGGCCTTCAGCTATTTCCACATGTCCCTGGCTATTTCCATGTGTATCGGCAACGTCGTCAGCGGCCTCATCCTCGGCATGGATGGCCTGGCCGGCCTGACAGGCTGGCAGTGGGTCTTTCTCTGCGAAGGCATTCCGGCCGTCCTCTGTTCCGTCGTGGCCTACAAGGTTCTCCTCGATTCGCCGCGCGATGTCCATTGGCTCACAGCCGAAGAAAAGGACTGGCTCATTGAAAAGCTCTCGAGCGAACGGGCAACGAAGGAAATGGGCAGCGCCTCCCTGTGGGATGTCTGTAAGAAACCGCAGGTATGGCACTTCGCCGCTATTTATACGACTCTCAACATCGGCTTTTACGGCATCCTCTTCTGGCTGCCGCAGATCGTCAAATCCATGGCCGGCACGAACGATATGGTCACGAGTATCCTCAGCGCCATTCCCTGGATTACGGCTATCATCGTCATGGGCATCGTCGCCGGCTACGCCGACCGCTCGCCAAAGAAGAAAAAATTCATTGCCGTGCCGATTTTCATCGGTGCCCTGGGTCTCCTGGCCGGCACGTATTTCCACAACCTGCCCGTACTGGCCCTGGCCTGTCTTTCCCTCTCCACGGCGTGCTGCGAATGTCCTGTAGGCCCCTTCTGGACCTTGCCGTCGCGTATTTTCGACGGCCTCACCGGCGCCGCAGCCATCGCCATCATCAACGCCATTGGCAACCTGGGCGGCTTCTTCGGCCCGTACCTCTTCGGCCTCGTGTCGACGGGCAATAACTACAACATGGGCTTTATTGTCCTGGCCTCCATGATGATCCTCTCATCGGCCCTGGCCATGCTTGTCAAAGAAAAATAATTAGTCTATTATATAGAGTATGTATGCGGCGCCGGTTGGACCAACTGGCGCCGCCTTGTAAATCATGCGAAGGGAGTTACAGTCATGTACACATATCATAAAATCACTCCGGAAATCCTGGAAAAGTTAAAGGCCATCGTCGGCGCCAAAGGCGTCTCTGCCGATCCGGACCGCCTCGTTGCCTACGAACGGGATGAAGGCGTAGAACGGGAATTCTTCCACCTGCCCGACGCCGTCGTCTATCCGGCGACGACTGCCGAAGTCGCGGCAATCCTGCAGCTGGCCAATGAAGAGCTCATCCCCGTCATTCCCCGCGGTGCCGGTACGGGCCTCGAATTCGGTGCCGTAGCCAACCACTATGGCGGCATCATCCTTAGTACGGAAAAAATGAACCGCATCCTCGAAGTCAATGCGGAAAAAATGTATATGATTGTCGAACCGGGCGTACGCACAGAAGACGTGCAAAAGGCCGCAGGCGAAGTGGGCCTTCTCTATGCCGGCGATCCCTGCAGCGGTGATTCCTGCTTTATCGGCGGCAACGCCGGCACCAACGCCGGTGGCAACCGGGCTGTCAAATACGGCACCACGCGGGACCAGATCTACAGCGTCGAAGTCGTAACGCCTACAGGCAAGATAACGACCTTAGGCAGCCGCCTGAAAAAGGTTTCGACAGGCTATCCCCTGGAAAAGATCGTCATCGGCTCTGAAGGTACCTTGGGCATCATTACAAAGCTCGTCTTAAAGCTCGTACCCTTGCCGAAGTGTTCCGTCAACGTCCTGGCTGTGTTCCCGACCGTCGACGAAGCCATGTCCATCGTCAACGCCCTGCCCAAGGCCGGCATTGAACCGACGTGCCTCGAATTCATGGACGACGATTCTGTCCGCGTCACAGAAGACTTTATCGGTGAAAAGCAAAACACCGGCACGGGAGAACGTAACTACATGATCATCCAGGTCGACAGCAACGACGAAGACGCCTTAGATGACCTCTGCGTCGATTTGGACGAGCTCTGCCGCGCCCACGGCGCTGTGGACGTCTTTGTAGCTGATGCGGAACGCATTTGGAAGGTCCGCAAGAACTTCTCCGATGCGTCTACGACGGAATGCCCCATCATGGTCATGGAAGACTTCGTCGTTCCTGCCGATGAACTGGCGAGCCTCTTAAAGGCCCTGGAAAAGATCAGTGCCGACCAGCACGTACCGGTCCGCTCTGTCGCTCACGCCGGCGATGGCAATCTCCACCTGGATATCCTGAAAAAGGGCATTGCCGATGCCGACTGGCCGGCTAAGGTAGACGCCTTTGAAAAGGCAGCCTACGAAGCCGTATACGGCCTGGGCGGCCGTATTTCCGGCGAACACGGCATTGGCGAAAAGCGGAAGGATCTCATGGTGACCTACACAGACCCGGTCGAACTGGAACTGATGAAGGCCGTCAAGAAAGCCTTCGACCCCAATAACATCCTCAATCCGGGGAAAATCTTCGAATTAGACGACTAAACGACAAAAGACCTGCCGCTGTATGGCAGGTCTTTTTTGTTGGCTCTTATTTTGTCACACCCGTGCCGTCAAAGGCAGGGATGAAGCTTTCACTGGCACTGTCCTTTTCCTGGACAAAGCCGTCTTCAATACCGCTTTCAAAGAGGTACTGTTCTGCTTCGTCGTATTCTTCGTCCGACAAGGGCCGGTTGATTTCCGGGAAGCGGCACGCCTGGCCGTGCGGGACGTACTGGCGCATGAGGCTGAAGAGGACCTGGCCCTCTTGGAAGTGGCCGGCTACCCAGTCGATGACGCGCTTCGTATTCTCTACGTGGCCCGGCAGGATGAGGTGGCGGATGACGACGCCGCTCTGGAGCATACCGTCGTCATCAAGGACGTAAGGTCCGGTCTGTTCGTACATGGCCAGAATCGCCTGCGTGGCTACATTGGGATAGTCTGCGGCACCGCTGTAGCGCTTGGCAATGGCACTGTCGAGATATTTCAGGTCCGGCAGGAAAATCTGTACCTTACCCCGTAGGGATTCAATCGTTTCTACCGTTTCGTAACCGCCGCAGTTGTAGACGACCGGTACGGAGAGGGGTTCAGCCAGGCTGTCGCGGATGGCCCGCACGTACGGCGTCGGCGTGACGAGGTTGATATTGTGGGCACCCTGGGCGATGAGGTCGCCGTAAATCTGGCGCAGCCGTTCCACCGTCACGACCGTCCCGGCGCCGTCGCGGCTGATTTCCGAGTTTTGGCAAAAGACACAGCACAGGTTGCAGTGCGAAAAGAACACCGTACCCGACCCTTTTTCACCGCTAATGCACGGCTCTTCCCAGAAATGGAGGGCCGCCCGGGCCAGCATGGGCTGCAGCGGACTATGACAATAACCTGACAGAGGACGGCCTGTGGGCACGTCCGGACGGACGACGTGGCAATGGCGGGGACAGTCGTCACAGGGCTGTAAGATATCCATAGGTAAGATCTCCTTTGTTGTAGTTGGCATAGTTGCATTATAGCCGTCTCTGTGCGGCCTGTCAAAAAAAGCTCCCGGCCTGATGACCGGGAGCTTTGGCTCACGTACCGCATGGGTAGTGATGATTAGTTAAGCTTTTTTGAATTCTTTGCACGTCATTTCAGCAAAGCGTTTTGCTCTTTCATCCGTAGCAACTAATTCCTGCAGCTTCTTCAAGCCTTCTTCTTCTACACAGGCTGTCGTCGTGTAGCTGGCCGGAACGGTCTTAGACAATTCCAGGCACTTGAGGAAGGACCCGATACTTACGATAACAACCAGGATCAACATGATGGCAGATACGGAGAAGAGGAGAATTTCACCCTTCGGCCAGTAAATGTTGAACATGTTGAGGAAGTCAGCCCAGAAGATTACAACCGTCAGGAAGGCCCAAGGAATACCGGTTACCCAGACATAGCGGGCTTTACCCATGCTGCAAATAACAACGGAGCTGATGGCTACGGTGATGATAGCCAGTAACTGGTTCGATACACCGAAAATTGGCCAAATCGTCGACAAGTTACCTTGCAAGACGATGTAACCCCATGCACCGGAGATCAGAGCGGAAGCGATGATAGCGCCCGGAGTCCAATGGGGATCGCCGAACTTCGTCCATACGCGGCCGATGAGTTCCTGCAGCATGTAACGGCCAACACGTGTGCCGGCATCGATAATCGTCATGATGAACAAGGCTTCGAACATGATGCAGAAGTGATACCAGTAGTTCATCAAGCTTTCCAGACCAGGAATGTTAGAGAAGATGAAGGCCATGCCTACTGCCAGGGAAACAGCGCCGCCCGGACGGTGAGCAACGTTTTCACCAACCATCTGGCTCAACTGCGGCAGATCGACAACCTGCATATTCAAGGCATTGAAATGTTCAGCCGTGGAGTTGATAGCAAAGTAGTCGGCCGGAACAAGGGACGTAGCAGCGATGAGAGCCATCATAGCTACGAAGGATTCCGTCAGCATAGCGCCATAGCCGACAGGAACGATAGAACGTTCATTCATCAGCATCTTCGGCGTTGTGCCTGTAGAAATCATAGCGTGGAAACCGGAAACGGCGCCACAAGCGATGGTGATAAAGATGTACGGCAGAACCGGACCGGTAATAACCGGGCCACCGCCAGCACAGAACTGCGTCAAAGCCGGCATCTGAATGGTCGGTCCAACGATGATAACGCCAATAGCCAAGGCGCCGATTGTACCGATCTTCATGTACGTGGAGAGGTAATCACGCGGTGCCAGGAGCAGCCATACAGGAAGAGCTGCAGCGACGAAACCATAAATGATAAGAGCAACGGAAATACCAAACGCGCTAATGGTGAACAGCGGCGCGAGTGTAGCCGAATGCTGTACCCACGGGCCGGCAACAACGGCGAGCAACGTGAGGACAACACCGATGATCGTGCCTTCCTGGATTCTGCCAGGACGGAGATACTGCATGTAAATACCAATGAAGATAGCGATAGGAATCGTCATGCCGATGGTAAAGGTACCCCAAGGGCTGTCATGCAGGGCGTTGACGATAACAACAGCCATCCCAGCCATAGCTAAGATGTTCAGGAACAGTACGGCGAAAGATGTAGCCAGGCCGACCTTGTCACCAATCTGAGCTTTAGCGATTTCAGCGATGGACTTGCCATCGTAACGCATGGAGCAGAAGAGGATAACACAGTCATGAACTGCACCGGCTAAAACACCACCGAGAAGAATCCAGAGAGCACCTGGTAAATAACCGAACTGAGCGGCAATAACAGGGCCTACGAGCGGACCGGCACCGGCGATGGCAGCAAAATGATGACCGAATACGACGTATTTATTAGTCGGTACATAGTCATGACCATCTTCAAAACGGAAGGCCGGAGTGACGTTGTACTGGTTGACCGTTAATACCTTGGCACCGATAAAAGCGCCGTAGAAACGGTATGCCAGTACGAATACTAACGCGGAAATAATAACAACAAACAAACCGTTCATACAAAAAACCTCCTTTTTTAAAATAGTAGCATTACTCTTTCTATACACAGCATAAAACTGTGGACTAAAATGAAAAATAAGGATTACGAAAGAGAATACCCTGCATCATGCTTATACTGTAATTCTTTATTATAAAAATAGCAAGCGTCATTCTCTTACAGATGGACAAATGGAGAGTGATTGTCCATTAAAAGTAATGTGCCCATTGCAGAATATACAGAAAACGTAAATCCGTACCGCATAGGTACTACATGCGACGCATATGCTATGTGAGAACTACAATAGGTGTATATATAATGATTATAGAGAATATTATACATGCCAAAAAAATATAGTAAAAGTACAGTGACAGTTTACAGGCTGGAAAGGGCGAAAGAGAACAAAATGAGATGAAACGTTTAAGTAGAAACGGACAGAATAGTTGCACTTTTCGCAACTTTTACATAAGCAAAGAATTATGGTCACATTAGCTGTAAATTTCATTCATGAACATAAGTACTACGAAAAATTTCTCTATGTCATAAGCCGTGCAAGTATGGTATAATAATTCCATACTTGGGAACTATTGATTATCCTTAAAGGGGGTTATATGTATGTCCAAATCTGATTACACACTCGTATTACCGGCCTATACCGTAGGCGCCAATGCCTATGACGCTATTGGCAAAATCACACGTCCTTTCGGTAAAAAGGTCGTCATCATCGGCGGCAAGACAGCTCTCTCCAAAGCGCAGGATGCCATCCTGGCAGCTATTAAAGATACTCCGCTCGAAGTAGTCGGCACCCTGTGGTATGGCGGCGACGCTACCTTTGAAAACGTAGATATGCTCCTGGCCAACCCTGCGGTCCAGCAGGCCGACCTCATCTTTGCTGTCGGCGGCGGCCGCGCAATCGATACCTGTAAGGTCGTAGCTGATAAAGCCAACAAGGCCATCTTCGCCTTCCCGACGGTTTCCTCCAACTGCGCACCGGTTACGGCTATTTCCGTTATGTACAAGGCTGACAAATCCTTTGCCGGCTACTACTACCTCGATCAGCCGCCCGTTCATACCTTCATCAACATGACCATCATTGCCGATTCGCCGTACGAACTCTTCTGGGCCGGCATTGGCGATGCTATGAGCAAGGAATGCGAATGCGAACTCTCGAGCCGCAAGGGCGAAATGTTCCACACCGTCGAAGTCGCCCGCGCCCTGGCTACGGTCTGCACGAAGCCCCTCATTGCCTATGGCGTAAAAGCCCTGGAAGACTTCAAAAAGAAACAGGTTACCTTCGAATTGCAGCAGGTCGTCCTGGACATCATCGTCAGCACAGGCCTCGTTTCCAACTGCGCAACTGACGAAACGGAATACTATTACAACTCGTCCGTAGCCCACCTCTTCTACAACTCCTCGACCGTACTGCCGCAGTCTGTAGAAAAACACCTCCATGGCGAAATCGTTTCCTTCGGCGTCCTGGTCCTCCTGACTTACGACAAACAGTTCGAACAGCGCGACAAGCTGGCTGCCTTCTACAAGAAATGCGGCTATCCGACGAAGCTCTCCGACCTCGACATCAGCGTCGACGAAGTCGATAAGATCGTTGCCAAAGGCCCCGATGCCCGTGAATGGACGTGCGTACCGGAACCGATGACGGCAGAAATCTTCAAAAAAGCCATCTTGGATGCCAACGAATTTGGCGAATCCCTCAAATAAGAACGTATATAGAAAAATAAAAAAAGCTGCTCCGTCGTGGGCGGCTTTTTTTATCTGCTTTTTTACGGGTCTATGGGGGATAGAGCAGGCTCCAGTATATGATATAATATAAAGCATACGACATAAGACATACAACCGAGAGGAGACGGATATATGGACGAAGAATTGCAGCAGTTTATTTCCCTCGTCGAAGGGGCGGACGTGCTGGTGCAGGAACAGTGCCGCCAGCGTCTGGCTGCCAGCGGTACAGCTGATGCGACCGTGAGCCACGTAGCCGAGCGCATTGCCGGCATTACGGGCACACTGCAGCCGGAGCCGCTAAAAAAGGCCGTCGTCCTGTTTGCGGCAGACCACGCCGTAGACGGCGGCAAGAATGAATCAAAAGGGAAGAACAGCAAGGCCGACGCACTGGAAATTGCCGGCGGTAAAGGGGCCATCAACAAGGTAGCCCACCGCGTCAACGCCGGCGTACTCCTCCTCGACCTGGGCCTGGAAGAGGATATTCCTGAAAGTATGGGCGTACAGGACCTGAAGGTCATGCACGGCAGCCATTATTATGGCAACGGCCCGGCCATGACGGAAGACGAAATGCTCGACGCCTTTTATAGCGGTATCCAGATTGCCCAAAATCTGGCCGATGAAGGCTACACGGCCATTGGCCTGGGCAACCTCGGCGAACGGGCCCTCCTGACGGGCTTCATCGTGACGGCTGCCTTTTACCGTCAAAAGCTGGCAGGCCTCCAGGGGACGCTGCAGGAACGGAACCAGGTGAAGATGCTCAGCGCCATGCTGCGCACACACGGCCTCGATGCGGCGCAGCCTATGGAGCTGCTGCAAAAAGCCGGCTCGCCGGACATTGCCGCCATGACGGGCTTTATCTTATCCGCTGCCCAGCGGCGCATGCTCGTCGTCTTTGACAACGGTGTCACCGGCGCCGCCGTCTTATTGGCCCACGCCCTGCAGGAAAAGGTGACGGACTTTGTCTTCCCGTCGGCAGCCTACAACGAACCGGTACACCAAATGCAAATGACCTATTTGCAAATGCATCCCTTGCTGACCGGCGCCGGCAAGGACGATCAGGGTATGGGCTCCGTCCTGGGCCTGTCCCTCCTCGATGCGGCTGTACAGCTCATGCACGATAAATTATAGGAAATGGAGTGTAAATCATGAAAACCTTGTATCTCGATTGCTTTTCCGGCATTAGCGGCAACATGTTTGTCGGTATGCTCATTCAGGCCGGCGTGCCTTTTGAAAAATTTAAAGAAGCCATGGGCCAGCTGGGCTTAGACGGCTACTCCCTGGTCTGTGAATCGGTCAATAAGCTGGGCATCCAGTCTATCTATTATAATGTCCGCCTTGATGCGGAACAGGACCACGACCATCAGCACGCTCATGACCATGAACATACGCACGATCATGAACATACGCACGAACATGACCACGAACATGACCACGAACATGACCACGACCACGAACATGACCATGACCATGAACACGCTCATGACCATGAACACGACCATGAACACGCTCATGACCATGAACACGACCATGAACACGCTCATGAACACGAACATCATCACAATCATGACCATGTTCACGCCGACGCACAGGCAGCTCCCCATGTCCATGGCGCAGCGGGCCTGGTCGATTCCACAGGCCATCATCACCACCATCAGCACCGCGGCCTGGCAGATATTACGAAAATCATCGAAGCGTCGCCCTTCTCGGACGATGTAAAGAAAAAGAGCCTCGCCGTCTTTGGCGCCCTGGCTGCTGCCGAAGCCAAGGTCCATGGCGTCCCGGTAGAGCAGATCCACTTCCATGAAGTAGGCGCTATCGACTGCATCCTCGACATCGTCGGTACTATTTGGTGTCTCGACTACTTGGGCATTGAACAGATCGGCGCGTCGGCCCTCCATACGGGCAGCGGCTTCGTCCGCTGCGCCCACGGCATCATGCCCGTACCGGCACCAGCTACGGCAGAACTGCTCGCCGGCCTGCCCTATTATTCTACGGATATCCGGGGCGAACTGGTTACGCCTACAGGCGCAGCCCTCGTCAAGACCCTGGCTGCCTACACAGGCCCCCGTCCGGCTTCCTTTATCCATGAAATCACAGCCTACGGCGCCGGCACAAAGGACCTCACCATCCCCAACGTCGTACGCGGCTTTATCGGCGAATGCCCGGCCTTCTAAGGGCCTTTTCAAGGACTTGTACGGTTCTCGTAGTAGCTTCCAACTGGCAGCACGGCTGGAAGTTACTATGGGAATTTACAAAACTTATATTTTTTGTAAAAAATCTATTGACATATCTGATAGGGTTTGGTATTATAATCAAGTGTTCCGACGGACACAGCGCAAGACCATCAAGCGAAAGAAAAACTTCAAGTTTTCAAAAAACTTGTTGACAAGCTGATGAAGATGTGCTAAAATAATTTTCGTCGTCATGCGGAAGTAGCTCAGTGGTAGAGCACCACCTTGCCAAGGTGGGGGTCGCGAGTTCGAGCCTCGTTTTCCGCTCCATTTATTCCTCAATAGCTCAGTCGGTAGAGCAATCGGCTGTTAACCGATTTGTCGTAGGTTCGAGTCCTACTTGAGGAGCCATACAGGGGTATCGCCAAGCGGTAAGGCAACGGACTCTGACTCCGTCATCGTTGGTTCGAATCCAGCTACCCCTGCCAAATTTTTTGATCCACTAGCTCAGTTGGCAGAGCACCTGACTTTTAATCAGGGTGTCCCGAGTTCGAATCTCGGGTGGATCACCATATTCATCCTTTTGCATGGCCCCTTGGTCAAGTGGTTAAGACACCGCCCTTTCACGGCGTGAACGTGGGTTCAAATCCCGCAGGGGTCACCATTTTTTTTGGGCGATTAGCTCAGCTGGGAGAGCGCCTGCCTTACAAGCAGGATGTCAGCGGTTCAAGCCCGTTATCGCCCACCAAAACTCTTTACAAGTCTGCGTACCCTAACCGGTAGGCAGACTTTTTTTGCATCCCCCTGAAAGAGGGCGCAACACTGCGGAAAAACTGTCCTGCAGGCCTGGTGAACTAATACGTTGTACTTTTCTTTTTGTCATGCAAAATATGTGTAAAACCCTTTTGATTTGCATCATATTTTGTACTATAATAGACGTGGAACGTTTTAAGACCATCTAGTATCCATAAGGAGTTGTTACACATGAGATTTACAGAAGATTTGAAAGCTCGTGTTTCCAAAGCACAGAAGAAAATCGTACTTCCGGAAACCAATAGCCGTCGTGTTCTGAAAGCTGCTGAACGCGTTTTGGCAGAAGGCTACGCCCGCATTATCCTCGTTGGTGATTTGAGCAAAATCAAACAGGATGCTGCCAAATTCCAGATCGATCTGACAGGTGTTGAAGTTTTGAATCCTGCTACATACTATCGCATGGACGAATTGTGCCAGTACTTCGCAAAACGCCGCGAAAAGAAAGGTATGACCGTAGAAAAAGCCCGCGAAATCATGATGACCAACTACACCTTCTTCGCAGCCGGCCTCGTTGCCATGGGCGAAGCTGACGGTGTTGTTTCCGGTGCCGCTACGACTTCCGCTGACGTTATCCGCGCCGGCTTACAGGTTATTGGACCCCGTAAAGGCAACAAGACTGTATCCAGTGCTTTCATTCTTCTTACCAATACTCCGCAGTACGGCGACAATGGTATCCTCGTACTCGGTGACTGCGGCGTTATCCCTTATCCGACAGCTGACCAGCTCGCCGATATCGCTTGCATCTGCGTAGAACGTGCCCGCAGAACCGTTCAGATGCTCAACCCGAAAGTTGCTCTCCTTTCCTACTCCACAAAAGGCTCCGGCTCCGGCGAAACGGTTGACACGGTCCGCCAGGCTGTAGAAATCCTGAAAGAACGCAACGTAGACTTCGACTTCGACGGCGAACTCCAGGCTGACGCTGCCCTCGTTCCGGAAGTTGGCGAACACAAAGCACCGGGCTCCAAAGTTGCCGGCCATGCCAACATCCTCATTTTCCCGAACCTCGATGCAGCTAACATCGGTTATAAGATGGTACAGCGCTTTGCGAATGCCACTGCTCTTGGACCTTTGGTTCAGGGCCTTGCAAAACCGATCCTTGACCTTTCCCGTGGTTGCTCCTCCGAAGATATTGCTGACGTAGTAGCTGTATGCTGCTCCGACGCTATCACGACGGACATCCTCGCTAAAGAAAACAACTAATTGCAGTACACGAGCACGATTCGCCCAGGCGGATCGTGCTTTTTTTGTAAGGAGGTGTTCCTATGCAGCACACAGAACCTGCGCCTATTACGCTGAAACGGCTGGACCATCTCGTCCTGACCGTCGCCGATGTAGAAAAGACCGTCGCCTTTTACACCAAAGTCCTGGGCATGAAAGACGTCGTTTTCCACGGCACGCGCCATGCTCTGGTTTTTGGCGGGCAAAAAATCAATCTCCACGAAAAAGGCCACGAATGGGAACCGAAGGCAGAAAAGCCTACGCCCGGCTCGGCTGACCTGTGCTTCGTCACTGACGACACCATAGAAAACGTAGAAAAACGGCTAAAAGCGCTGCACGTACCCATCGAAACAGGGCCCGTCCAGCGTACCGGCGCCCTAGGCCCCATCCTTTCCGTCTACATCCGCGACCCGGACCAAAACCTGATCGAAATCAGCCACTATCTCGCCAGTATCATGAACTAAAGAAAAAACGGCAACGAAGGAAAGGCCTCGTTGCCGTTTTTTTAGTTTTTGATACGCTGCCGTTTATTGCCGACGACAAAATAACGGGCAATACTGCGGTAGACCATGAAGGTGAAGAAAAAGAAACCAAAGAGAAAAATCAGCGCATAATCGAGAGACAAAGGCTGGTCCTGCGTGTAATAATACGCACAAATCAGCGTCAGGATCAAACTGCCATAAAGGGAAATGAGAACGCTCTCCGTCCGCTGTCCCCGGTCGCGCATGGAAAAAAAGGTACGATAATGAATGCAGAAACCAACCGTAGAAGCCAGGAGCGCCACCACTACGGCGCCGATCGCCAGCAGGCTAAGCTGGAAATATAAAGAAACCATGAGCAGAACCATCAGAAAAAACGTACTCAGGAAAATAAACTCCTGCCGGCGTATATCCTGTTTATCCTCGGCCTCGTAATCTAAGGGTGTACGATGGCGTTGACGGGCCATGTAGAACACCTCCTTCCTAAATAAAGTGCCATAATTGCTATTATTATAGCATATCCCCCAAGCCATGCGGAAACATTACGAAAAACAGTCCGCC
>ERZ791917.1485-NODE-1485-length-12848-cov-2.359962_pt1 | contig 12848 bp, 9 predicted proteins | sample MGYA00510138_ERZ791917 | MGnify/ENA primary metagenome ERZ791917 (study PRJEB30046, sample SAMN00792102) | human gut metagenome | study: EMG produced TPA metagenomics assembly of the A metagenome-wide association study of gut microbiota in type 2...
GTATAAGTTTGTTGGTAACGACTTTGACATTGAGGCCGAACCAACCAGGATCGATGGCTATAACGATGAAGACCTGGCCATGGTCGAAAACGTCAAGGGCCAGATTGAAGCTAACCTAAAAAAACTGAAGAAGTTTCAAAAGAAGATGTATTCAAGATCACGCTATGGCGTCGTTTTGGTCTTTCAAGCTCTTGACGCCGCTGGTAAAGACAGTATGATTGCCCACATCTTCTCGGGCATTGATCCGGTTGGCTTTACGGTCAACAACTTCAAGCAGCCAAGTAAGACTGATCTGAGTCATGACTACTTGTGGCGGATTCATCAAAAGCTTCCCGAACGAGGTGCAATCGGAGTTTTGAATCGGTCTTACTATGAAGACGTGCTAGTTTCACGGGTACATCCAGAATTGATTTTGAATGCCAATCTACCTAATGTACTGACGATTGATGACGTTAACGATGCCTTTTGGGATGGTCGCTATGAAGATATTCGTCAGTTTGAAAAGTATCTGACGCGCAATGGCTATGTGGTTTTGAAATTCTTCTTGCATGTTTCAAAAGATGAACAAAAGAAACGGTTTGAACGCCGCATTACGATTCCAGAAAAGAACTGGAAATTCTCTTCTTCAGACATCAAAGAGCGTCAATACTGGGATGAATATCAGCTGGCCTATGAAAAAGCCATTAACGAAACAGCTACCAAAAAGAATCCATGGTACGTGATTCCAAGTGACAGCAAGTGGTACTCACGTCTGGCTGTTTCTGATATCCTAACCAAGCGCTTGGGTAAATTGGACCTATCATTCCCAGAAGTTACCGTTGCACAAAAGGCCGCGATGGATGATGCCTTGCGCTTTTTGGAAAACGAAAAAGATTAATCAGTGAGGAAAATTATGGCTCTGGTAAATTCATTTGATCAATGGCAAAAAATCAGCGTACCAAGCAACAGCTATCTTAGTCTTAAGCAGCTTAACGATGGTCAATGTCAGTGGGAACTGATTGAAAAGACCCATGCCAAACCGGCGATTAAAGACTGGCAAAATCTGCCGGCCAACGAGTTCAACCATTTACAGACCAAACGACTGTACCAGAGTCTAACGTCTTTGATTGAGGATTCTAAGACGCGGCGCTGGTTTGTTGGCGAGCATCCTTGGTGGGACTGGTCGTTTAATCTGCAATTCATCGAAGACCTAACGCCAGATGATCCGCTTAACCGGTGGATCGAGGAGATGGCTGATAAATTGGATGGTTATCTGAAACAAAGCCACTATCAGCAAGCTGTCAAAATGATGGCTGGTGTTTTGGTCAAAAAACTGCAAGTGTCACCGGAACTGATCGAACCTTATGCAATTTATCTAAACGCCAGTGCGCATCAATTCGCCAAACGCGGCCTGACTACGGATCGTGCTAAAACAGCAGTTCAGTTGAAGCAGACGGCTCATCATTTGATGAATCGACAATGGGATTTGCTGCAAGCTGATCTGCAAAATCTCAATCACTGGTGGGACTGATCTTGAAGTAAAATGATGCTTAAAAGAACGAGCTAAAATGATGCATATGGCCCAAATAATAGGCAGATTGATGAATTTAGTTGCGCTGAGCCGTAAAGTTGCTTAAAATAGGTCCGTATAGCTATATACACACCTATTGCGCGATCCTTGCCTAGCTGAATTGTTAGACAAGGGTCGTTTTGATTTAGGGGAGATTTCAATGAAAAAACGCAGAATTATCTTAATCATCGGTGGCGTCCTGGCAATTCTAGGGCTGGCAATGCTGGTTTGGGATTTTCGCCATGAACTGATGCTGGTGCTTGATCCAACCACGGCGCATCGTCACCAGTTGATGCGACTGATCCGATCGCATGGGGCCGCTGATATTGTCTTATTGACTATTGTGATTGGACTTTTAAACGCAATTCCTGGTATGTCCAACTCGCTGCTCTGCATTCTGGCGGGATTATGCTATGGACCATTGACCGGCTTTTTGATGAACTGGACCGGCAACATTTTGGGCAGCTGTCTGGTGGTATGGCTGATCAAGCATATCGACGTTTCGAAAAAAATTAAAACCAGTCGCCTGCTGACGGCACTGACCGACCAGCGCCACCCCTTGATTGGTTTGACAATCGGCTATATGATTCCCGTAATTCCCAGTGTTTTGGTCGATTATGCCGGGGTTAGAATGAAGCTTGATCGTTGGCATTTTCTGCTGATGATTGCTGGTGGGATGCTGCCGACCTCCTTTTTGTATGCATTTGGTGGTGATGCGCTGTTCAATGCCGACTTCAAGCGCTGCAGCGGGGTGGTAGTCGCACTGCTGATTTTGATTGCGATGTATTTCTTGATTCGGCGTCGGATGAAAAAACCGGCCAGTCCAGCAGTCTAACTATATCTGAAAACTAAAAACACCTCGTTTGGTCATTTGCCAAATGAGGTGTTTTTGAAATATTTATTGAGCCAGATAGGCTAAGAAGCGTTGATAATCTTGATCAACCTGTTCGCTATATTTAATCGCCCAGTTGGCTAAGCCCTCGTCCAATTGTTTTTGCTTGCGCAGATAGCCAGCAATTCGTGGTGCCGTTGGACTTTGGAAATGTGCCATAGCCAAAAGAAAACTGCAGATTTCGGCATAGACGCTTAGACTTTCCAGATCCAGGCGGGTAGCATCGATTGATTCCTTCATATCACGGAATTGGCGCAGATAATAGCCCCGACCGTCAAAATGCGTACTGCCTAAAAATGGATCCGAGGCCGACTGCAGCACCTTTTGAGCCGTAACGATGCGGCGTCCAGCGTTAAGGCTGCTTTTGATTGATTCGGCAACTGGCATGGCTAATAAGTTGTAGCGCAATGGCAGGGCTTCTTTCATCTGCAAAACCAGGTGACTGCCATCGATCCCAGTCAACAGCAGCAAAAAGCAGCGCGTACCAAAGCTGCCAACTCCTACACTGTAGCGGATTACATCTGAAAGATGATAGCTGGCCAATAAAACGCGGACGTCTTCTCTGACATAGTTGCGGTAGCTGTTAAACGCTGCTTGGATTTGTTTGAACGTTCGATCGCTGACGTGACGTGCACGTGGCGGATTTTCCCGAAAAACGAGACGACCGCGCAGATCAAGCGTGGTGAATTTTTTGATGACCATTTCTGAGTTGTTTTTGGGACTCTTTTTGAGAATTCGGTCAATGATGCGACTCATTTCGGCACGATCTGTGTCTTCTAATGAGTTTAGCGTCTGCATCATGTCATGAATCTCATATGAGAAATAAAAGCGCTGCAAAAGGCTCAGGGTTTCGGCATGTTTGACGCCGCGTCGATAGACCTTGCACATGCTGCCTAAAAGCGTCCGCATGCGATCAATGTCAAACTCGTTTTGCAAGCCGACCAAATAGGTGCTGACCAGCAAGCGTTTTAGGTCGCTTTCCCAGTTGCCGATTCTGGCTTCGTCAAAATCATTTAAATCAAAAAGCAGTTTGCGTTCCGGTGAGGCATAAAAGCCATAGTTTCCCAGATGCGCGTCGCCGTTGATGATAATTGAGATACCGCTTTGAAACTGCTGCTTGAGGTCTTGTTCCATTAATTCGGCAGTACCACGAAAAAAAGCAAAGCGACTGGCAGCCATGCGTTGATGACGCAAAGGCAAAAGTTCTGGGATCATCTTGGCTTCGGTCAGCTTGATCAAATTAATTGGATCGCGCTGAACAGGGACGTATTCGCCGAGTTTTTCGACTGGAACCTGGCGTCTTTGCAACTTGCCATCGTTTTCCAACTCGGCTTTGGTGGCGTTGACCTGGACCTTTTTAAGATCAAAAACATCCAGAGGCTGATTGAGCATCACTGACAAAACTTCCTTCACATGTTTTTCAGCTGCCAGACCGTACCATGAGCATTGATGCGTTCACTAAAGCCTGCCCAGACCTGACATGGATCATTGAAGAACCGCAACGTCAAGACGTGCTCGCCATCATTGACGAAGATCTCGGCTAGTGAGTGATCGATAAAGACATCAAGCTTTAATGGCTGATCGGCTGGCAGATCTACGCTGCGTACCGTGCCAAAGTCAGGAGCGACAGGTTGGCCGGCATGACTGCGATCTACGCTTAGTTTACCAGTCCGCGTATCAAAACGCACCTGCAAACCGGCAGAAAGATCTTGCGAAGCTGTCAAAAAGAGCGTCCCAGCCTGGTCGGCAGCAATGTCGACTTCCATTTCAAACTGCCGTCCAGTCTTGATATGGCTGACGTTACCGTTGAATGACTCGGCTTGACTTCGCAATTCTTTCATTGCTGGGACCGGTTTTTGAATTAGGCGTCCGTTTTGGTAGTGCAGCTCCTTGACCTGGCTTAAGCAATTGGCCCAGTTCTCTTCATCAGTTGGGTAGGAAAGATCGGGAAGCCCAACCCAGCTGATGGCATAGGCTTGGCCATCCGGAGCATTGAAGGCCTGAGTTGCATAGACGTCAAAGCCATCGTCTAGATTGACGGGAGTCTGCGAGCTGTTGATCAGTTTGGCTTGCTCATAGTCAAATTCATCACCAGTCAGATACATATTCGGGTAAATGTTTTCATAATCGGTAACCTTTTTATCCAAGCCTTGAGGACAGAAGATCAAAACGGGATGACCGTCAACATCGATCAGGTTGGGACATTCGCACATATAACCCATCGAGCCTTTCATACAGTCAACGTAACCCACTTCATGCCAGCCATCGATCAGGTCATCACTGGTCCACAAATCGATGTGACCTTCTTCGGTTGCCTTTTCCTGTGCCCCGATAATGGCATAGTATCGACCATCATGTTCAAGCAACTGTGGATCACGGAAATGCTCGCTGATGTGGTCAGGATTGACAAATAGTGGCTGGTCCAGCTTGGTTACGCGGTTTTGCTCATCCATCCAGGCGCCCAGCTGGTATGGTGTTCTTTGCCAGTCTTGGTCACGATGATTGCCGGTATACATCAAAAACAAGCGATCATCGATGGCCCGTGCCGAACCGGAATAGGCTCCATGACTGTCGTATTCGGTATCGGGTGCCAAGGCCAGACCGTGATCTTTCCAGTGCACAAGATCAGGTGAGGTCATATGCATCCATGACTTCAGACCATGGGCGGCACCAAATGGAAATGACTGGTAAAAGACATGCCATTCACCATTGTAATAGGAAAAACCATTTGGATCGTTTAAAAGACCAGAGCTTGGCCGAACGTGATAATGCATCTGATAAGGCGAATTATCAGCCTGAGCCTGCAGTTTTAATAATTCTAAGGCGCTATGCTTTTCATAAGGCAGATAGCGCTGCTCGCGAGTCCATTCCATAATATTTAACTCCTTACTGTTTTAGATAATCGGGAACTGATTTGAAAGCGCTGTTTTACCTTCTAATTTTAAGGAGTTGAATGCTTTGTGTCAAACGTTTATCAAATGTTGGCAGCTGTCAGCCGCATTTGGCAATGAGGAATGTTGTCCAGTAGGTAGACTTCGGAAGTCTGCTTGAAGCCAAAACTGCCATAAAATTTAGTAAGGTGGGCCTGAGCTTCAATCTCGACGTCTTGGCCTGGAAAGTTTGCGGCGATAAAAGCCAAAACGGCACTAAGCAGTTGCTTGCCCAGTCCTTGTTTTCTAAAACGCTCAACAACCAATACGCGTCCAAACGTTACGTAACCATCCTTTTGCATGATACGTGAATAGGCCATTAGTTCATTGGTCTGATCATTAAGCAGCCGGACGTGAAAGCAATGATAGTCATCATCATCGACTTCTTGGTAATAACAGGTCTGTTCAACGACAAATACGCGCGTCCGCTCTTTAAAGATCGTAACCAGTTCTTGGGGTGTCAGTTCGTCTGTTTTTTTAATATCAATCATGATAAACCTCTTAATAATGTAAACCTGAATCTGCGTTATTATTTACTTGTGGATTAAGTATAAGTTTTTAGCAAACGAGGTGGCAATATGGAAATAAATGAAAAAATTCCTGAAACAATGCATGCCTGGGAAGTCGTTAAGCCCGGTCCGGTTGATGGCGAGATCTCACCATTGAAATTTGTTGAAAAGCCGGTACCAAGGCCTAAGCGTGGTGAGATCCTGGTCAGAGTACTGGCCTGTGGCGTCTGTCATACCGATCTGCACGTCAGCGAAGGCGATCTGCCAATTCATCAGCCAAACGTTACGCCTGGTCACGAAATTGTCGGACGAGTAGCGGCATTTGGTGATGACACGCAACGCTTCAAATTAGGTGAGCGCATTGGGATTCCTTGGTTTCGGCATGCTTGCGGGGTTTGTCGTTTTTGTCGCTCAGGACGTGAAAATCTTTGTCCGCATTCGATTTATACCGGTTGGGATCATGATGGCGGTTATGCCGAATACGTCACTGTCCCAGAAGGATTTGCCTACCGGATTCCAGAACGCTTTGACGATCTGACGGCTGCACCACTGCTTTGTGCCGGGATCATTGGTTATCGAGCCTATCTGCGTGCCAACGTGCCAGCAGGTGGCCGACTAGGGTTGTATGGATTTGGCGGATCAGCCCATATTACGGCCCAGATTGCCATCAAGCAGGGAATTGAGGTGCATGTCTTTACACGTGGCAATGATGCACAAAAATTTGCACTTCAGCTAGGTTGTGCCTCGGCGCAGGGAGCCTATGACAAGTCACCGGTGCCGCTTGATTCAGCAATCATGTTTGCACCAGCTGGCCAAATGATCCCAAACGCCTTAGAGAATCTGGTATCAGGTGGAACATTGGCATTGGCAGGAATTCATATGAGCGATGTACCGACAATGACCTATCAAGAACATCTTTTTCATGAAAAGGTAATAACCAGTGTTGAGAGCAATACCAGACGCGATGGTGAGGAGTTTTTGACCCTAGCCGATCGATTGGATATTCATCCAAAGGTTGCTGAATATCCATTAAAAAAAGCTGATGAGGCACTAAGACGCGTTAAGCAGGGTGACATCGATGGGGCGTGTGTCCTGCGTGTCAGTCAATAATTGGTTAATATTTAAAATTTTTTTAAACTCGTTAAGGGGATCTAAATGCCTTTAAAACGGGCTTATATGTCAACCCATTGTCATTTGACCGGTAAAAACAAATGTCAAACGATTGACATTTGTTGAAAAGCGGGTATGATAAATAAAAGTAAAAGCGCTTACAGTTATTTGAGAATTATTTATTCTGGTTAGTAATGCAATTATTTATCTGGGGAGAGCAATTATGGATCATAAACGAGTCGCCCAAACCGTTGTCAAGGCGGTGGGCAAAGATAATATCGTGGCTGCTGCACACTGTGCCACGCGGCTTCGTTTGGTGGTCAAGGATGATTCCAAGATCGATCAAAAAATGTTGGATAATGATGCTGACATCAAAGGGACGTTTGAAACGAATGGTCAATACCAGATCATCATCGGCCCTGGTGATGTCAACAATGTCTATGATGAAATGGTTAAGATTACCGGTTTAAAAGAAATGTCAACCGATGATCTGAAACAGGTTGCAGCTAAGAACCAAAAGACGAATCCAGTGATGGCGTTCATCAAGCTGTTGTCTGACATCTTCGTACCGTTGATTCCAGCCTTGGTTGCCGGCGGTCTTTTGATGGCTTTGGACAACGTGCTGGCTTCACCTGGTCTGTTTGGGCCTAAGTCAGTCATTCAGATGTACCCTTCGCTCAAGGGCATTGAATCAATGGTCAATGTAATGTCAGCAGCACCATTTACGTTCCTGCCAATTCTGGTTGGGATTTCTGGTGCTAAGCGGTTTGGTGCTAACCCATTCCTGGGTGCGGTTGTTGGTATGATGATGACCTCGCCGCTGCTGCAGGCAGGTCATTTCTGGAACGTCTTTGGTCTGCACGTTTCAATGCAGCCTTACACGGGACAAGTTATTCCGGCATTGGCTGCAGTCTGGCTGCTGTCGATCTTTGAAAAGTGGTTCCACAAGAAGCTGCCAAGTGCGGTTGACTTCACGTTTACGCCGCTGTTATCGATTCTGCTGACTGGTTTTCTGACGTTTACCATCGTGGGTCCAGTGATGCGGGATCTTTCCGACTGGATCACGGCTGCAATTGTTTGGATTTACAACACGCTTGGCTGGGTCGGCACTGGTATCTTTGGTGCCTTCTACTCACCAATTGTCTTGACGGGGCTGCACCAAAGCTTCCCAGCCATCGAAACGCAATTGATTTCAGCCTTTAAGTCAGGTACTGGCTATGGCGACTTTATCTTTGTCGTTGCCTCAATGGCTAACGTTGCGCAAGGGGCTGCGACGACGGCGGTCTACTTCCTGACCAAGAACAAGAAGATGAAGGGGCTTTCCAGTTCAGCTGCCGTTTCGGCTCTGCTGGGGATTACTGAACCGGCAATCTTCGGGGTTAACCTGAAATTGAAGTTCCCATTCTTCTGTGCTTTGATTGGTTCTTGTGTGGCCAGTGCATTGGCTGGTATGTTCCACGTTATTGCCGTATCGCTCGGTTCGGCTGGTTTCATTGGCTTCCTTTCAATCAATGCCAAATCGATTCCGCTTTATATTCTGTGTGAACTGGTCAGCTTTGCCATTGCATTCTGTGTTACGTTCTTCTACGGCAAGGCCCACCACAACTTGGTTGACCCGGTTACCGAGGCTGAAGCTGATGCTGAAGCCAAGGCCGTTGAGATCCAAGCAGAAGCAACTGCTGCTGAGCCAGCCAGTGCCGTTAAGAGCGAGGATGTCTTGAGCCCAGTTGATGGTAAGGTTGAGGATCTGTCCAAAGTTAAAGATGAGGTCTTCTCCCAAAAGATGATGGGTGATGGCGCCGCCGTTGTACCAAGTGATGGCACTATTTACTCACCAGTTGATGGTAAGATTACCGTTGCCTACGCTACTAAGCATGCATATGGCATTACGTCTGACGATGGTGCCGAAATTCTGATCCACGTTGGTTTGGACACGGTTAACCTGAAGGGCGAACACTTTACCAGCGCGGTTGAGCAGGGCCAAACCGTTAAGCGCGGCGACAAGTTGGGAACGGTTGACCTCAAGGCTGTTGAAGCAGCGGGCTACGACACTACGGTAATGGTCGTTGTTACCAACACGGCTAGCTACGCCAAGGTTGAACACGTAGCAGAGGGCGACATCAAGCATGGCGAAAAGCTGATTCAAGTTGCCAACTAAAAATCAAATACCTTCTCTGCATTAATGCAAAAGCAGCTCGATTACTGGGAATCGGGCTGCTTTTTTTATATAATAAAATTTAATATTCAAAATGTTTAATGCTTGAGGAGGTAAAAATGACTTTTCCACAATTAGACCTGGCTGATGCCAAGGGTCCTAAAGCAACTATTAAGACTAACCACGGTGACATCGTGATCCAATTGTTCCCAGAGCAGGCACCTAAGACGGTGGAAAACTTCATCACGCTTGCTAAGCAAGGCTACTATGATGGCGTGACGTTCCATCGGGTCATTCCTGAATTCATGATTCAAGGTGGTGACCCAACCGGTACCGGTGCTGGCGGTCAAAGCAGCTTTGGTGCCCCGTTTGAAGATGAGTTCAGTCGTGAGCTTTTTAACTTCAATGGAGCGCTGTCAATGGCCAATGCCGGCCCTAATACCAACGGCAGCCAATTCTTTATCGTCAGTGCTACGCAGGTGCCTGATAATATGATTGGTCAAATGAAGCAGCTGGGCTGGCCAGCCGAAGTCGTAGCCAATTACGAAAAGAATGGTGGGACACCATGGCTGGATGGTCATCATACCGTATTTGGCCAAGTTGTCAGCGGCATGGACGTGGTTGACGAGATCAGCAAGGTTGCTCGTGATGCGGCTGACAAGCCGAAAGAAGACGTTGTAATGACAACGGTTGAAATTGATGAAGCTTAGCATATGATTATCAAACCGCAGACAGTGTTTAAAGGCTGTCTGCGGTTTTTTATATGCCTTGAGATTAATAGCCGATCACATATAAAATGACTGATTACTCGAACGGGTGAAAGATTTTTTGACTTTTTTGAAATTAATTAAAGATTGTGCAAAAGTTTCAAAAAGACTGAAACGGCTTGGTAACGGGTTTTTAATGGGGGATTATAAGTGATTGTTATAAGCTCTATGTGTTTTGACTATAGCAGTTTGTGCAGAGTAAAGTTGGAACCGTAGAAAAGCAACAACGCTTACATCACTTTGTTTATATCGCATGTTGAATTCAATTGGAGGTTTTAATATGCCAGAATTTCGTACTGAAGAAGATACTCTAGGTCCAGTTCAAATCCCTGCTGATGCTTTGTGGGGTCCTCAAACTGAACGGAGCCGTCACAACTTCCCAACTGGCCAATACATGCCAATCGCCATTATTCGTGCACTGCTGAACATTAAGAAGGCAGCTGCTCAAGCTAACATGGAAACCAACGCGATTTCTGAAGAAAAGGGTAACCTGATCGTTAAAGCCGTTGATGAACTGCTGGCTTTGAGCGATGAAGATCTGCGCAAGGACTTCCCATTGAAGGTTTACCAAACCGGTTCCGGTACGCAGACCAACATGAACACTAACGAAGTCGTAGCTCATAAGGCAATGCAGATCAACCCAGACGTTGAAATCCTGCCTAACGATGATGTTAACAAGGGCCAAAGCTCAAACGACACGTTCCCAACTGCTATGAACGTCGTTGCCTTAGAAGCACTGGACAAGCTGAAGCCAGCCGTACAACACCTGATTGATGAATTGAAGATCAAGCAAGACAAGTACTGGGAAACGGTTAAGGTTGGCCGGACTCACTTGCAGGATGCCGTTCCATTGACTTTTGGTCAAGAAGTATCCGGCTACGTATCTGCACTTGAACACGACCTTAAGTACATCGAACAGCTTGAACCAACGCTGGAAGAATTGGCAATCGGTGGGACGGCTGTTGGTACTGGTCTGAACGCTGCTGAAGGCATGCCTGAAAAGATCGCCGAAAAGCTCAGCCAAGCATACGGTCTGAAGCTGACTGCCAAGAGCAACAAGTTCTATGGCCTGTCACACCACTCTGGCCTCAATGTGGTTCATGGTGCTTTGAAGACGCTGGCTGCCGACATGTTTAAGATCGCTCAAGACATCCGTTTCCTGGCTTCTGGTCCACGGGCCGGCTATGGTGAACTGCACATCCCAGCTAACGAACCAGGCTCTTCAATCATGCCTGGTAAGGTTAACCCAACTCAAGCTGAAGCCGTTACGATGGCTGCTTTGCGAGTGTTCGGCAATGACGTGGTCGTTTCAACTGCCTCCTCACAAGGTAACTTTGAAATGAACGTCTTCAAGCCAGTTATGATTGATGCCTTCCTGGAATCTGCCGACCTGCTGACGGGTACGACGATGGGCTTTGCTGACAAGATGATTCATGGTCTGACGGTCAACGAAAAGCGGATGAAGGAACTGCTGGACAACTCACTGATGACGGTTACGGCACTTTCCCCACACATTGGCTACCATGACAGTGCCAAGATTGCTCAAGCTGCTGACAAGGCTGGCAGCACGCTGAAAGAAGCTGCCCTGAAGTCTGGCAAGGTTACCGAAGAGCAATACGACGAATGGATGGATCCGCTGAAGATGACCAACGCCGATCGTCACGATTACGAAGACTAGTCAAAGGAGCTGCAAAATGGCACAATTTCAAACCACGCCAGTCAGTCAGCTGGCAGACAGCTATGATGCCGTGATCGTCGGTTCTGGCGGTACCGGTCTGGCGGCTGCAATTCAAGCTCATGAACTGGGAATGAACGTTGCCGTGCTGGAAAAAGAAGAACAGCTTGGTGGTAACACCAACCGGGCTTCTTCTGGGATGAACGCTGCTGAAACCAACGTTCAACTCAAGCATGGCATTATTGACAACATCAATGACTTTTACCGCGAAACCTACAAAGACGGCGGTAGGCTCAACGACAAGGACATGCTTGGTTTCTTCGTTGTTCACTCACCACTTGCAATCGACTGGCTGGCCGACCATGGCATCAAGCTAGAAGACGTTACGATTACTGGCGGGATGTCTAAAAAGCGGACCCACCGTCCAGCTTCAATGGCTCCAATTGGTGGTTTTCTGGTCAAGAGTCTGCTGGATGTCGCTGCTAAAGAAAACATCCCCGTCTTTAACAAGGTTAAGGTTGAAAAGCTGGTTAAAAACGACCAAGGCGCAGTTGCCGGGGTCGTAGCCAGCGTTGATGGTCAGCCAAAGCAGATCAATGCTAAGGCCGTACTGCTGGCAACCGGTGGCTTTGGTGCCTCTAAGGAATACATCAAGCGCTATCGTCCAGACCTGGCTGACTACAAGACGACCAACCAGCCTGGGGCAACCGGTGACGGCTTAAAGCTGGCTGAAGAGGTTGGCGCTCAATTGACGCAGATGAATTTTGTTCAAGTTCACCCAACCGTTCAACAAGACAATCCACACGTCTACCTGATTGGCGAAGCCGTTCGTGGTGAAGGGGCCATCTTGGTCAACTTCCAAGGTGAACGTTTTGTTAACGAACTGAACACGCGCAAGATCGTTTCCGAAACGATTACCGCCTTGCCAGAACATAGTGCCTACCTGATCTTTGACCAAGGCGTTCGTGACCATGCCAAGGCTATTGAGTTCTACGACAAGGTTGGCTTGGTTGTTCATGGTGACACGGTTGAAGACCTGGCTAAGAACCTGAAGATGGATCCGGCGGTGCTTAAGAATACGGTCGAAACTTGGAACCAGGCCGTTCAAGCCGGTGAAGACAAAGAATTCGGCCGGACGACGGGGATGGATCGCGATCTGTCCAAGCCAGGCTACTTTGCCATTCACATTGCTCCAGCCATCCACTACACGATGGGTGGAATTCACATCAACACCAAGACGCAGGTTCTTGACGGCAATGGT
>ERZ791917.1486-NODE-1486-length-12839-cov-2.279568_pt1 | contig 12839 bp, 13 predicted proteins | sample MGYA00510138_ERZ791917 | MGnify/ENA primary metagenome ERZ791917 (study PRJEB30046, sample SAMN00792102) | human gut metagenome | study: EMG produced TPA metagenomics assembly of the A metagenome-wide association study of gut microbiota in type 2...
AATAGAGAATCGCTTCCAGGCGATTGTTCTATGTGATATGCCAAAATTGGATACTAACGTTCTTTTTAATAGGAATGGGAACATTGCATACAAAACGAATAGCCTTTAATACTTTATTTCTATATGTCAGAATGCTAATTTTAATGTTTGTAGCATTCTACACCTCACGAGTCCTACTTAAAGAACTTGGTATTAATGATTTTGGTCTTTATGGAATTGTCGGAGGAATTGTAGCTATCTTTTCATCACTCAGAGGACTATTTGCAACAGCTACACAACGCTTCCTTAATTTTGAAATGGGAAGGAATGATACAAACGGTTTGAATACAATATTTAATATAAGTCTGATTATCAATATCATTATTTGTATAGTGTTCTTTATTTGCGCAGAAATAATTGGTTTATGGTTTTTGGAAAATAAACTCATTATTGCACCAGAACGAATGGATGCTGCAAAATGGGCTTTCCATTTTTCGGTTTTAGCATCAATGATATCTATCTTAACAATACCTTTTGATGCACTGATAATTGCCCATGAAAAAATGTCCTTTTATGCCTATGTATCCATATTGGATGCCTGTTTAAAATTAGGAGTTATATTTATTCTCCCTTACTTCGCCATAGACAAGCTAAAACTATATGCTGCACTGATTGTTGCTGTTTCTTTAGTCATACGCTTTATAAGCTCTGTCTATTGCAAAAGGAATTTTCCAGAATGTAAATATAGACTCTGCTGGGACAAAAAGGCTTTTAAAGAAATGGGAGTATTCGCAGGATGGAATTTTGCAGGAAATCTTGCCTTTGCTTTAGTAAATGAAGGGCTCAATATATTATTGAATCTATTTGGAGGAGTGATAGCCAATGCGGCAAGGAGTATTGCTTATCAGGTAAAAAATGCAATTACAACAATGCTCAGTAACATTATGATTGCTATAGACCCCCAAGCAACTCAATTATATGCACAAGGTGAAAAACAAAAATTCTACTCTCTCCTATTTACAGCCTCTAAAATCATAGTTTTTTTCTACTTAATGATGGCATTTCCGCTGTATTTTTATATTCATGAGATCTTACAAATATGGCTAGGAACGATTCCTCAATATGCACCCGAATTCATTCAAGCGATATTAATCTATTTAATGATAAGGTCTTTTCATGAACCAATCAACACATTCTTTTTTATAATTGGAAAATTAAAGCTGTTTCAGATAACGGAACTTATCATTTTGAGTTTATCTTTACCAATTTCTTATAGTGCATTAAAGTTCTGTAACCTAGCTCTACAAAACATATTTTACATTATGGCAATAATTGAGTTATTAAACTTAATAATTATCCTTATCTGGGCAAAAAAAATAGGTCAATTTAATATCAAACAATATTTTTATCGAGTGATAATACCTTATTTAAAGACTTTCGTTTGTGCAAGTATTACATTATATGGCATTCAAGCCTATTTTCAGCAATCAAAACCATCTTGCATATACTTTATTTTATTACCAATTATCCTCTCAATTATAATATTTATCACAATAACTTTTTTAATAGGATTTTCTTCGAAAGAAAAAAATGCGATAAAGGCTATTCTAAAGAAATAAAAAAGCAAATTATATTTTTTATGGAAATAATTCCTAATAAAATCATTGTTTTTGGTGGTAACCATCATAATACACTAGGAGTAATTCGAAGTTTAGGGGAAGCAGGTATAACTCCAATACTTATCTTACACGGAACCAATCATAGTTTTGTTGCACAAAGCAAATACATAAGCCAAACCTATTATGTATCTAATGAAGAAGAGGGTGTAAAATTTCTTATAGAAAAATACACAAAAGAGAATTTTAAACCTATCATTATTTGTTGTAGTGATGGAGCATCTTCATGTATAGACAAAAATTATAATAACTTAAGCCCTCATTTTATCTTTCCCAATGCAGAGGAAGAAGGACGCATCACCTTACTAATGAATAAGGAAAAGATGAGACTATTGGCAGAGAAATATAATTTGAAAACTCCTCAAACATGGATTATCAGTAAAAGGAATCCTATTCCCAATAATCTCCATTACCCTTGCATCATTAAGCCTTTATTAAGCATAGAAGGATCAAAAACTGATATACATATTTGCTATAATAGTTCAGATTTAAATCAAATAATAAAAGTTGTTCACGCACCAATTATTCAGGTGCAAGAATACATAGACAAAGATTACGAATTCCAATTTATAGGATGCCGCATAAAAAACAAGAATGAAGAACATATTATCATTCCTGGAGTATCTCAGATAATAAGAAGTTCTTCTGTTTCAAATACAGGATTCTTAAAATTCAGACCTATCAATAGTCAAGAAAATATCGAAATAGCAAAAGTTAAAGAATTTATTCGAGCAACAAAATACATAGGACTTTTCAGCGTAGAGTTTATAAAATCCAAACATGGTGATAACTATTTTATGGAAATAAATTTCCGAAACGATGGAAATGCTTATGCTTTAACTGGAGCTGGTTATAATCTTCCTTACATATGGTGTAAAGGTATGACTGATAATTCAATAGAAGAGGAAAAATATGTTGCGAAAAAAGAAACACTAGTGATTCCGGAACTTATTGACTTTTTTCAAAGCGTACTCACTCATAAAATTTCTTTTATTCATTGGATAAAAGATGTTATAAAATCACACACATATCTTCTATACAACAAAAAGGACTCTAAACCTTTTTATGATGAATTAAAATACTATATGCAACGAGCATTAAATAAAGTCAAACGAAATTCTTTAGATGTATCTTGGAATATTGGTTTTGTTGATATTAATCAAGACTTTTTAGATAAGTCCACTTGGGATATCCATTGGATGAAACACAACTATAAAAACCGATGGTTTGCAGATCCATTTATCCTAAAAGTTACTAACGATGACATTATTGTTCTTGTTGAAGAATTCTATGATCCTATCCACCGGGGAAGGATTTCTAAACTCACAATTGACAAACAAACTTATGAGTTAAAAAAAATAGATGTAATTTTAGAGTTAAACAGCCATCTGTCTTTTCCTGCAATATTCAGAAAAGACGACAAAATATATATTTACCCAGAAAATTCAGCAGAAGGGCATATAGTTGTTTATGAATTTGACGAGAAAAGCAATAATCTCAAACCGCATAAAATATTGCATAATGAACCTTTAACTGATGCCTCTTTAGAAACTTGCTTTAACAGTTTTCATTTATTTACAACCAAACTTCCCGTACAAAACGGAAATCAACTATTCATTTATCAATCAGAAAAATGGGATGGAGAATATCATCCTATTCAAACCATGGAATTTCCTTCCAATACGGGTAGAAATGCCGGTTCCCTATTTAGGTTAAATGGTAAAATCATACGACCTGCACAAGATTGCAATGGGGCATATGGAAAAGGATTGGTGTTTTATGAAATATCCTATACAGAGGGAACTTTTGAAATGAAGGAGCTAAAACGTATGTATCCTCAACACACAATTTATGACCAAGGAATGCATACCTTTAATGTCTATAATAATCTTGCCGTAATCGATGGAAGAAAATTCCGTAAGCCATTCATAAGTAAATCGTTATTGGCTATTAATAAGTTCATAAAAAAAATCAAATGAAAAAAATTCCTATCGTTTTCAGTATTGACCATAATTATGTTATGCAGGCTGGAGTATGTATTCTGTCTTTACTAATGAATTCTGATGAGAAGGAATATTATGACATTTATATACTAAGCGCAGCGGATATAACAGAACATGATAAAGAACTGTTAAATAAAACAATTTGTGCATACAAAGCTGACATTAATTTTATAGAAATAGACGACAGATTTGATAATGCTTTCGAGATTCGTAATATTTCTAAAGCTGCTTATTTCAGACTGCTTATTCCAGATTTAATACCTCAATATGATAAAATTATTTATTCTGATGTAGATGTTATTTTTCAATCCGGACTGCAAGAAGTGTTAGATACAGACTTAAAAGATAATTATTTTGGTGGTATTAAGGCGATAGGGGCAGAAAGCATAAGAGATTATATTATACAATTAGGGTTGGATATCCATAGTTATATTAATTCTGGATTTTTATTAATAAACGCGAAACTCCAGCGAGAAAAACAGCTTTTCGATAAAATCCAAGAATATTTGACAAAAAAATTTCAATTTCAAGATCAAGATATTATAAATATAGTCTGTAAGAACCGTTTAACTTTTCTCCCATTAAAATATTGCTTTACTCAAAAAAGCTATGAATTATATTATACAAACCCGAAACGTTTGTTTAGTGTTTTTTCTCCAAAAGAAGTAGAAGAAGCTTTTACTGAAGGTATCATACATTATGAAGGGACTAATAAGCCATGGAATGGCTTTTGTTATCGATACGATAATTGGTGGAGATACTATAAAAAGTCTGTTTTTTACAGCGAAGAGATGCATTTCCAAACAGCCTATAAAATACAGTACCCAACGTGGACATTAAAAAAAATTCTCCGATTATTAAGAAATTTCATTCGAGGAGATTATAAGCAATGAACATCAAAACATTTATCAGAAAGATTATACATAAATATCTCTATCATGTAGATGGAGCAAGAGCTGCACGTTTTTTAGGTGTCAAAATAGGTAATCAATGCAGGCTGATACATTGCACATTTAGTTCTGAACCCTACCTTGTAGAAATAGGCAATCATGTTTCCGCCACACGTACACATTTTGAAACTCATGATGGAGGAATATGGGTTTTTAGAGAGCAACACCCTGATTGGGACAAAATAGCTCCAATCAAAATTGGAAACAACGTATATATAGGGGAAGGATGTATTATACTACCTGGGGTACATATAGGAAACAATGTAGTTGTTGGGGCAAGAAGTGTAGTGACAAAAAGTATACCCGATAATTCAGTAGTCGTAGGAAGCCCAGCAAGAGTTTTAAAAAGCATTGATGAATATTTTGATAAAGTTCGGCATAGCGTATATCCAACAAAACAATTATCATCATCCCAAAAGAAAGAATATTATTCTCAACTATTTTTACAAAAATAATCCGAATGAAAAAAATATTATTTGTTTCTACGACTTTAGGAAATGGAGGCGCAGAACGAATCATATCCTATCTGCTTAATGAATTTGCAAAAGACCAAAATAAACAAATCATCTTGTTGCTACTAAAAAAAGAAGGAAACACTTATCTCAGTTATGTTTCTGCTAACGTAAAAGTAATAAACCTAAATATAAAAAACAGAATACGTTATTCAATATACTCCATCATAAAACAGATTATTTCTATACGTCCTAACGTATGTTATGTAGGATTGGACAAACTGAATATTATGCTTGCTTTTTTTATTCCTTTCATGAAACTATGGAAAATAAGATTCATCGTAAGAGAAACGAATGTATTAAGCCAGCAATATAATTTTCATAACCCATTCATTAAGTTATCTTACAAGATTTTCTATAATCAATATGACAGTATCATAGCGCAATCTATTGACATGAAGGATGATTTAATCAACATATGGAAAATCAATCGACAAAAGATCAATCTTATTAATAATCCGATAAATATCAATGCAATCATTGCGAAGAGTGTAGAAGCATCTAAAGACAAGCTCAATAAAGAAGAAGGAAAAATAAATTTTGTTGCTATCGGAAGATTGGAGCATCAGAAAGGATATGATATACTTTTGAAACGAATGGCAGAACTAAATCCAAAGATTCCTTTTCGACTCTACATCTTAGGAGGAGGATCTTTATTGAATAAAATAACTGAGATGATTAAACTATTAAATCTTGAAAGTTCTGTACAGCTTTTGGGGTTTCAAAGCAATCCCTATAGTATATTAAAAGAATCCGATGGAATCATATTAAGTTCTAGACATGAAGGTTTCCCTAATGTCTTGTTAGAAGCCAACGCCTTGGGAATCCCCATTTTTAGCAACCAATGCCCTGGTGGTATAAATGAAATCATCATTGAAGGTATAAATGGAATCTCATGTAACTTTGAATCAGAAACCTCTTTCCAAAACGGATTGAAAAAATTCTTATCAACCAATTTTGATGCAGAGAAAATAAGACTAATGATCCAAAAAAGATACGACATTTCGGTTATTTTACCCAAATATAGATCTGTTTTTTATCAAGTAGGTAACAAAGCAATATGATTTATTTTGTTATAACAAGTTTATCTCTTTTTACAGCTGTATGGTCTGTTGACAAACATTCCAATAAAACATATCTTACATTTTGTGTTGTTACCGCAACATGTATTCTGACCTTATTTGCAGGATTTCGCCAAATAGGATTGGATTTTGACTCTTATTTGGATCATTTTAAGGTTGTTCCTTCTATATTTCAATACACATGGACAGACAAGTCAATGGAAATAGGCTACGAAATAAGTGTCAGTTTATGTAAAACAATATATAACTCTTTTCATTTCTTTCTTGTCACATTTAGTTTTGTTACTATATTTTTAGCTTTTACCTTATTTAAACGCTATTCTCCCTATGTTTTATTATCGTTCTTCATGTTTTTTGTTTATGCCTTTTACCTTCAGGTCATGGGACAAATGCGTCAACCTTTTGCTATTATAGTAACTCTTTTGGGATTAATTCCACTTTTGCAGAAAAAGCGTGTGATATTAGCTTTTTTATGGATAACTATTGTAGGTTTTTTCTTCCATAAAGCCATGTTGCTTTTAGTTATTCCTATATTTATGGCTAATTGGGATTTTAATAAAAAGACAATTTTCTGTTTTTCAACTATTGCGCTCGCTTTTTATATAGCATCTCCCATGTTGTCTGAAATAATTATACAGCTTATTCCTCAAAATTTTTATTTATCTGAAGCATTAACCGCATATTTAAGTTATAAATCGATGGCTGTCAGTTTTTCAATGGGAATGATTGAACGTGCAGGAATGTCTTTTCTGTTGTTTTACTATGCTTTTAAATACAATATTTACCACCAAGAACAAATACTGAGATTATGTATCAATCTGTATTTCATTGGGACATGCATGTATTTTGCCTTAATTACCATGTCGGCTGAATTTGCATCCAGAGGAACAATAGCTTTAGTTTATCCTCTCTTTATTGCATTGCCGTTCTTGTTAAAGCATGTAAACTTGAAAGACAAATACATAATACTGACCATTATTTGTGCATGGGGAGTTTACCTATCACTGAATATACTAAATGATGCGAGTGAATATATTCCATACAAATCCATTTTATTTTAATGTAAAATGAAAAACGAAGATTTTATTTCTGTTTTATTACCTTTATATAATGAACCTGAAAATCTTGCCAGAAAAGCTATTGATTCTATAATAGAGCAAACTTATGATAGGTTAGAGATTATACTATTATTGGATAATCCCACCAATGAGATACTAAAGAACCTATTAACCGAATATTCCCAAAAAGATAAACGGATTATTTCTGTTATAAATGAACAAAATAAAGGATTACCGGATACGCTAAACAGAGGTATTGATATTGCAACCGGTAGTTTCATAGCTCGCATGGATGGAGATGATATTTCAGCTCATGACAGATTAGAAAAACAATTAAATTATTTACATCTACATCCTGAAATTGACTTATTGGGAACTGATGCTTTTGTCATTAATGAAGAGGGAGAGTTGATTGGTGAATACCATAAGTTATCAACGGATTTTTCACAAAAAATGATGTTGCGCTATATCACAATCAATTTAATTCATCCCACTTGGTTCGGGAAAAGTGAATTATTTAAAAAATGCAGATACAGGAACTTTACTCATTGCGAAGATTACGATTTCATGATAAGAGCCTATGCATCGGGATACCACTTTCACAATTTAAAAGAAAAATTGTTTTACGTTAGAATCCAGCAAACTAGTTTGCGTTCTGTCTCAAGAAAATATGCTTATGAACAATATATAAACACGTTAAGAGTAAAAAAGCAATTCAAGGAATTTAGGCAAAAGCATTTGAAAGTCTATCCTAATTTACCAGAATTTATTTATGACTTAAATGACAAAAAAAAATATCAATCAACCATATCACTCCTTAACGATCTTAGAGAATCTTTCTTCCAGAAAAGAATCAAGAATTTCATCTCCATATTTATAAAGATTGCACGCAAGGACTTCAGACCATTAGAGTTCAGGCTTAAAGTATTCATCTTATCAAAGCTATTGACTATTGCAGAAAAAATAAAAATAGCAAATCTCCTATCTAAATAAATTATATCATGAAAATATTAGTGACAGGCGCAGCTGGTTTCATTGGTAGTTATGTTTCCAAACATTTATTGGCATACGGAAACGAAGTAATAGGTTTGGATAACATAAATGACTATTACGATATCAATCTTAAATATGGCCGTTTGGCTGAATTGGGAATCGAAAAAGAGAATATAGGTTGGTATAAATTCACCTCAAGCACGACTTTTTCTAATTTTCGGTTCATCCGAATGAATTTAGAAGATACTCAAGCAATGCAAATGCTCTTTGCTAATGAGGGATTTGATTGTGTATGTAATTTAGCAGCACAAGCAGGAGTACGCTATTCAATACAGAATCCTTATGCTTATATAGAAAGCAACGTAGATGGTTTCTTGAATGTTTTAGAGGGTTGCCGCCATAATAAAGTAAAACATTTTGTTTATGCCAGTTCAAGCAGCGTGTATGGACTAAATGGGAAAGTACCATTTTCAGAAGATGACAGCATTGCCCATCCGGTAAGCTTATATGCCGCTTCAAAAAAATCAAATGAACTTATGGCTCATGCATATAGTCATCTATATAATATTCCTTCAACCGGTTTACGTTTCTTTACCGTTTATGGACCATGGGGACGTCCTGATATGTCACCTTTCTTATTTGCAGATGCCATTTTAAATCACCGTCCCATTAAAGTCTTCAATAATGGAGATATGCTACGTGATTTTACTTATATTGACGACATTGTAGAAGGTGTTTTAAAAGTTATCACTCATATTCCTACAGCTGACGCAACATGGAATCCGGAATTTCCATCTCCTGCTTCTTCATCAGCTCCCTATAAAATATACAATATCGGTAATTCTCAACCCGTTAAACTGATGGATTTTATTCAAGCTATCGAAAACGCTATCGGAGAGGAAGCCGATAAAATCTATTTGCCCATGCAACCGGGAGATGTGTATCAAACTTATGCTGACACTTCGCGATTAGAAAATGAATTAGGTTTTAAGCCACACAAGGATTTAAATGAAGGAGTCAAAGAAACCATTAGTTGGTATCGCAATTTTTATAAAATTTAAATCGTCAATTTTTTTATAATTATGAATATAGCTATTGTAGGAACAGGATATGTTGGTCTTGTTTCAGGAACTTGTTTTGCAGAGATGGGAGTAAATGTAACTTGTATAGATGTCAATGAGGAAAAAATACAAGCACTTTTGAATGGAAATATTCCCATTTATGAGCCAGGACTGGACGAAATGGTATTAAGAAATAATAAAGAAGGAAGATTACATTTCACCACAGATATAACAACATGTCTCAATGATGTAGATATTGTATTCAGTGCTGTAGGTACTCCCCCTGATGAAGATGGAAGTGCTGATTTAAAATATGTGTTGGAAGTAGCTCGTACTGTAGGTAGAAACATGAATAAATATTTAGTCTTAGTAACAAAATCCACCGTTCCAGTAGGCACTGCAAAAAAAATAAAACAAGCAATTCAAGACGAATTAGATAAAAGAGGGGTATCTATTCCATTTGATGTGGCGAGTAATCCTGAGTTTTTAAAGGAAGGAGCTGCCATTAAAGATTTTATGAGTCCGGATCGTGTAGTCATCGGAGTAGAATCAGAAAAAGCCAAAGAAATGATGACACGTCTATATCGCCCGATGATGTTAAATAACTTCCGAGTTATCTTTACAGACATTCCTTCCGCAGAAATGATTAAATATGCAGCCAACTCCATGCTTGCTACCCGTATCAGTTTTATGAATGATATAGCTAATCTATGTGAATTAGTAGGAGCTGATGTAAACATGGTACGCAAAGGTATTGGGGCAGATACGCGCATAGGTAATAAATTACTTTATCCAGGATGCGGATATGGTGGATCCTGTTTCCCAAAAGATGTAAAGGCTTTAATCAAAACAGCTGAAAAGAACGGATATAATATGAAAGTTCTAAAAGCTGTAGAAGAAGTAAACGAAACTCAAAAAGGTATTTTATTCAAAAAACTTTTGGAATATTATCAGACTTAAAAGGTAAAAAAATTGCGATTTGGGGCTTGGCTTTCAAGCCTGAAACAGATGATATGCGAGAAGCAACGTCATTAGTCATGATTCAAAAATTAACAGAAGCTGGTTGTAAGGTAAAAGTTTATGATCCGATTGCGATTAACGAATGCAAAAGAAGAATCGGTAATGCTGTGGAATATGCAACAGATATGTATGATGCAGTTCTCGATGCAGATGCATTGCTATTGCTCACAGAATGGAAGCAATTTAGAATGCCCAGTTGGGGAGTCGTAAAAAAAACAATGAATCAGGCCGTTCTAATCGATGGACGTAATATTTATGAAGAACAAGAAATGAAAGAAATCGGCTTTGATTATATGTGTATTGGAAAATAGCTTTTACAATGAATGGATAAGGGAGTATTATAACCTTTTGCTATGATAGCAAACGAACAATACTATTTTTTATTATTTTAATCTGATGAATTTGTCTGTACTTCTTTCTGTTTACAACAAAGAGAATCCTAGTTATTTAGCAAAAAGTTTAGATAGTATTTTTTCTCAAACTTTGTTTCCTACCGAGGTCATTTTAGTAAAGGATGGTCCATTATATAATGAACTTGATAGCGTCATTGATTTATATGTATCGCGATACCCTAATTTGAAAGTTTTTTCATTATTAACTAATCAAGGTTTGGGAAAAGCCTTAAATGAAGGTCTAAAATATTGTTCTTATGACATTGTCGCCCGAATGGATACAGATGATATTGCTAAACCGGATCGTTTTGAGAAACAATTGGCTGTTTTTGAAAAGTATTTAGATATAGACGTGGTTGGAGCTTGGATTGATGAATTTGAAGATGATATTTCGGAAGTAAAATCTGTAAGAAAGTTGCCGGAACTGCCTGATGATATAAGACAATTTGCAAAACGCCGTAATCCTATAAATCATCCGGTTGTGATGTTTCGAAAGAGTGCGGTATTGGCTGCCGGTGGATATCAACATTTTCCTTTATTTGAAGATTACTATTTATGGATACGCATGTTGATGAATGGGGCTAAGTTTTATAATATTCAGGAAAGCTTGCTGTATTTCCGCTTTTCTCCGGAAATGTTTAAAAGAAGAGGAGGATGGAGATATGTGATAAGTGAATTGCATTTTTTACAAAAGATGAGACAAATGCATTTTATTTCTTTTTCTGAGTTCATGCAAAATCTGTTTGTCCGTTTCTCTATTAGATTAATACCTAACTCTTTGCGAGCAATTATATATACGAAATTGATTAGATAGAAATTACTTACTGTATGAATGATAATTACAAAGCTATTGACACGCAGAAAATCATAGATTATATCAATTCTTTTTCTGATGCTATTGAGGTTGACTCTATTTTGAAGAATTCTAATGCAGACAAATTACGCGTATATCCTGCCTTGTTCGAACTGGAACAAAATGGTTTTCTTGAAGTGATAGAGCGTGAAGAATTGGGAGCTCCATTGATAGTTCGTAAAAAGAAAGTTGAATAAACGACAGGTAACAGCGGTTACTTTGTTTTAGGCGCAGCCGGAATTACTTTTAAAGTGATTTCGGCTGTTTTTGTGGTATGAATTTTACGGTGTTTTGCTTTCTGCTCTAAACAAATTTTCCTATAATTTGCTTTCTGCTCTAAACAAATTGCTATATTTGTAACAAAATCAATTTCAGTTATGGATAGTCTGTTTTTAAAACAAGAAAGAATGTTGGTGCAGACAAGCACCGATATTATAAGAGAATTGATGAATAAGATTCATTGGAATAATCGTCTGATTCCTATTCGGGGTTCTCGCGGTGTGGGAAAAACAACACTGATGTTGCAATATATCAAACTAAACTATCCGCCGGGAAGCCGAATAGCACTTTACTGTACACTTGATAGTATTTATTTCAGTAATCATACACTATTGGAGTTAGCGGAAAAGTTTTATCTTCAAGGCGGTAAGCATTTGTTTTTGGATGAGGTGCATAAATATCCCACTTGGAGCAAGGAATTGAAAGAAATCTATGATTTGTACCCGTCGCTGCAGGTGGTGTTTAGCGGCTCGTCGCTACTCAACATATTGAATGCCGATGCAGACCTTTCAAGAAGATGTCTGGCATATAACATGTACGGATTGTCATTCCGCGAATACCTGATGTTTTATAAGAATATCCGCTTTCCGGTGATGACGTTGCCGGAAGTGCTGGAGAATGCCGGAAGTATCTGTCAGGATGTGAATGCACAATGCCGGCCGGTGCAAATGTTCAATGAATATCTGTGTGAGGGATATTATCCTTTCTTTACCGGCAATCGCGAGGATTATTACATGAACATTGAGAATGTGGTGAATTTCATTCTTGAACAAGAGATGCCTCTGTTGTGTGGTGTGGATCCTGCATATATAAGGAAGCTGAAAGCTTTGCTGGGTGTACTTGCATCGTCCGTGCCTTATGAGGTGGATATTACGAAATTGGCAGGCATGATAGGGCTGACCCGGAATTCGGTTATCACTTATCTGGAAAATTTAATATATAACTATTTAACCATTTGTAAATGAGTAGTTTATGAATTTT
>ERZ791917.1498-NODE-1498-length-12764-cov-2.383193_pt1 | contig 12764 bp, 8 predicted proteins | sample MGYA00510138_ERZ791917 | MGnify/ENA primary metagenome ERZ791917 (study PRJEB30046, sample SAMN00792102) | human gut metagenome | study: EMG produced TPA metagenomics assembly of the A metagenome-wide association study of gut microbiota in type 2...
ATATCTTTTCCCGGCCGGAACTCTGCCTCCTTCTTTTTTGCTCTCTTGCAAGAGAAAAAAGACACTGATTTTCATCAGTCTCTCTCTGTCATAACAATCTGCTCTTTTCTATTCACACAATGAACACCATCACCTCCTTCACAGCAAAGCCTTACCATATTCCCGGATTTACATATTCATTTGCTGTCCCTGAGTTATTTCTGCCTCCTGAAACAGTCCAACATATTGACTAATCTCATCCGCCAATATCTGGTAATCCTTCTGGTTCGGCTTATAGACATACCACTCCTTCTCCTTGTTTTCCCAAATGTGCGGGATAATCCCTTCCTTGAAATTGGGATTGCTGACCGCCTTCCTGCCCCAAATATCCCGGAATTTCAACGCATTGGTATCAATCGTTCCCTCCTTTCGGTTAAGCATTGTCATAACGATTCCGTCATATGTTGTAGTAGAAGATCTGGAAAACTCCAGACGCATACGAACTTCCTCATTTACTCTCACATAACCGCAACTTCCGATATATGTTGCATCTTCGCTGTATCGGGTCATACCTAGCACCTTTTTTAACTCCATTCGCAAAAAATTCACCATTTAACCTCCTCTGTCCCTTTTTACAATTTAATCCGCAGTCCCTGTAAGGTTTCTAGCTCTTGAATCAAGACTGCATATTTATCAACCACCTTAGCCATTTTTTCTTAATCGATTTTTTCGAACAAATAAAATAAAGGCTATTACGATAAATAACGTTTACTAACCAACGCCCTATCATAACAGCCTTCTAGCTTGTAATTAACAAAAATGACCAGTTAGGTTCAATCCTGCTGGTCATTTTTATTATGTACCATTTGCAATTTTTATGTCCATCAATCCGCCTACCATAAGTTGTCCATTATTTAAGTAAATCAATAAGTATGCGTGTATGATTGCACACAGGTTTTCATCATCAGTGTTCCAAATCGTTGCTCCAACGTTCCAATATACTCTTTCTTTATATACAACTCAGTACCACTATATAATGGAATCGCGTTTCCAGAATACTCGCTGTCACCTTTATAACTCGATGACCATTTTTTCATAATAAAGACAATATCATTTTCCTGATTGACTGCAATATATCTCCCATGTAAAAAATCAAATTCAATATGAACGTTAAGTAGTTTAGAAACTGTCATTCCGGGCCACAGATAGTCTTCATCTTCTAATTCTCGATCTAGCGTTCTAATAAAATCAATCAGTGATTCCGAATTATTTGAAATCATAAAGCTTTCTCCCTTTTCAACCGCTGTGGCTAAATATTGTTGGAATGGAATCTGACCTTCTTCGTCATTCTCTCCTACTATTCCTTGATATGCAAATACCAAAGATACCTGTTGATAATCGATGCGTTTCCTTGTTTCAGAGCAGCCTATTAGAATGTATTGGTCCTCATTATTTTTGAAAAAAGGCTCACACGAATTATTCTTATCATACAGATGATTTTTAGGTTGCACTTCACGACATTTAAATAATCTATACATTCCCTGATAGTCAGGCATCAACCGGAGCAAGTTCTGTGGAATCAACTCGGGGTTTCTGTCCCCAAAGGCTTTTTCAATGATTGAATGGAGCGCATATTGAATTACATATGATTTGTACACGGTATTTGTTTCAGGAATCTTACTTGAGCCCCCAACAAAATCTTGTATTTTATCATTCAGCCTCCTTGATGCATGTAGTTTATCATAAAGTTCTACATAGTTAATACCACAGGTATTTACCACCTGCATAATTGGATCTCGATATATTGAATTCTTAGCGTATTCATCAGCTCTTTCTCGAGTCTTTTCTTTCCCAAGATTATATAGTTGTTCCGCTAAATAAAACTCAATATCTTCCTGTTCCATATAATCGGGTGCATGTTTATCAGAGCACTTTAAAAGAAAGCTCTTATATATTGTAAATTCCGAAAATATGACATCCAAAAGTAAATTTCCGGTTGGATAAACAGCATTAATTGCATTGAGCATTCGATCTATATTCAAATCCTTCAGACGATAACCATAACATCTTACTAAATCTGCGATTGCTATTTGTGTCACGAGATTATACTGTTCATAATGCTCCAGACAAAAAACTATCGATTCCGTGAATTCTGAATAATTCTCTTCTTCAGCAGCATTCGCCAAATAAGCATACGTTGCCAAAAACGATTCCTTCCCTTCATCAATGAACCGCATTAATAAGCAGTTACGCAGTTCTAACAGTTCATCCATTTCTTCCAAAACATTGTCTATAGGATACTGATCAAGGTTCGGAAAACGAAGCTTCATAATATCAAATGCACTTCTCCAAATCGTGATAATACTATCCTTGTCAAATCCAACCGCAAAAAGTGCATTCAAAATGCCTTTTGTAATTCTGCCCGAATGTAAAATAATAACTTCAGGTAATTCACGATAAAACGTGTCACAGGCCACATCAGATTTCATTCGTATACTATTAAGAAATTCATCCTTATCAATTAAAGAGCTTCCCCATTCATATGAGTTAAGGTATATCAACATATGAACTTCTGACATTTCTTTATCATCCAATTCCAACTGCCCAATGATTTGTAGAATAGTATCCTTATGTTTCTGACTGTACCTCCATCCACCAGCTCTAGTAATTATGAATCTCAGTATCTCAAGTAAAGTATCTTTATCATTCTGATAATTCTTAAGAAATTCGCAGATATCTTGTATATCTCGCTCAGTTAAATCATGTGTTTCAAACCATTTCTTTGCGTCCTCTGGGGTTGAGGCTTCAAAATGTATTTGATTGTCTTCAAAAACATCAACTGTTTTCTTACCGTCTTTGTTGTCTATATCGTCAGCTTTCTTTATGCGGAAATATTCTATATACTGTGAAACATCAAATCCCGCTGACTTGACTGTTAACAAGAATTCTTTTATACTTCCATCTTTCCAAGAATCACTGTCTGGCCAAGGCATATCAAGTATATTGAATCTTGAAACAACATTGATAACAAGTTCATTCATACGGCGCTTGATCCGTAATCTTTCATCATCGTCTGTTCCTGTGCACATCTGCTCTAGTATTCTGAATACAGATGTGGCCGCATCAATTATTCTTGGGCTTGTATCATTCGGAAGCGACTCTATCAGTCCAATTACAATATCCAAATAACTAGAGTCATTGCAATACTTCTCTATAGCAGAACGTAACATACACTCCACAACCCAGCTTTTTCCATACTTGATCTGTAACCCGGCCAGAAATGCAAGAGCATACCTCGAATCTGTCTCAAGCAATTCATCAAACCAGTGGTTTAGAAAGTGCTTTGTTTCTCTTCCATCTGTATGATTCCAAAGAGCTATTGTCATTTTCGTTATTGTGTCACGTTCCTCTTCTGGATTTTCTGCAACAGATTTAAAAAATATTTTATAAGAATCCATAATCTGCTCCAGAATAATATCCTTGTGATATCCATATGCAACAAGATAACGTGTACACAAATCAAAATACTCTAAAGCCTCAGCCTGATTATACTTTGAAATAAGACTAACAAAGCGAAGCTTTGCCGCAGCTATGCAGTCATATACCTCATTTTTTTCTATTTTCTCCTGAGTCCTTAATAAATAAGGTTTTACAATTTCATAATTATCAATAGTCAGAAAACGAGATATTAATCTCAAAAATTCAGCATCAGTTAATGGCCCTCCCATGCTATGATCAAAACTTGTTCCAGTTTCATCATCAAGTCGCTCGAGAATACCTAAAGCTTTCTCCAGATCCTCTACTGTCCCATTTTTGTTAATCAGTTCTACCGCCCGTTCATATGACCTTGTTAACTCATTCTGGAGAAAATATAAATCACAAGTACGTGGTTCTCCCTTGAAAACTTCCGTATCCTGTAGCAATAATTCTAAATTAGTAATCGCTGATTCACAGATGGATTTAGAATCCATTTGTGCTGTGTGTATGCACAATTCTGCCATCTTGATAGAATAAATTATCCAATTATAGAACCAGTTAATATTTTTACAATCAGCTAAGACTGCCTCTATAGCTTTTCTGTCCCCTTGCTCAGCGAGATGGTATACTTGTGAGAATAATTCCTTGAAAATCCTGATATCTTCTTCTCCTGGCATCTTCAGTTTTTTGATTTTTTCCCAATTCCCAATTGCAGCCTCAAAAGAAACATCATTTTTCGGATAATATCCAGTTTCAATATATGAAAGATAACTTTTCCAATGAATCAGTTGTTGCTCTTCCGCAATTGAAGCAATTTCATCAAATTCTATATAATCCTGTAGCTCATCATACGCAATCTCAATACATTGATTTCTTATTGAAACATTTTCTTTTTCTATCATCTTCATGAGCTTAGGAATGATGCTAACTCCCTGTTCATCAAGATGATATCTAAAATAGTATTTAAAATCCTCAATCTTGTACTGTTTAGCATCTGTATCTAAATACAGTTCCCACCAAGGTATAATGCCAGCTTTCGAAGAAATATAACATGCCAGTCGACCTGTATTCTTATCAAAGGTTGGTTCTCCATTAATCTGCATTAATTGATTTAGTTTAGAAGCACCTTTTATATCACATATTGCTTGGAAGTATTCTTCACCAGTACTTTCGAATTCGTTCATATCATCGAGCATTGCCAACAATTCACCAGCTGTTACCAACGCAACTAAATTTTTGCTTCTACCTGCGCTTCGAATAATGCAATTCAGATTCATTCTTATACGTTTTCGAGAATACCCCTCTGAGACTGATTTAAGAACAAATTCTTTCTCAATCAAAGCAGTATTTTCAACATCCCTCTTGATCTTATACAGTAATTCCGTAAGATAATAAAACGACTTATCAAATTCAAAGAATGGTTTCTCCTGTAACCAATCAGCAAGGATACCATAAACATTTCTCTCTAAATCAACCTTTTTCTCCTTTAATGAGGACAACACAAATCGGCGAAAACTTTCATGCCTTCGGATTGAAATTGAAAAACTTTCATGATAAATTGAAAAGCCGCCGCTTAGAATATTTTCAATCAATAGTGGGTGAAGCACCGATATATCGCGTTCTACAAATTCTCCATCTCCAGTAATTTCCATTAAATCATCTAGACTAAGATAGAAGTCTGCCCCACAAAGTGCATTAACTGTGCGATTGTTATAAACCTTTTTATATAAATAGGAATAATACTCAGATAGACTAATATCGTAATCGGGTATTCCGTCAATTAATTCTTTATTTATATTTGAGTTTCGTAACTGACGCAAGATATAACTGAGGTACAACGCATTTCCCTCAGATTTCTTAAGTAGATATTCACTTATTAATAAACCATCGTCATCTTTGATAGTATCATCAGTAATCTGAAAAGTCGCCATTAAGGATTTTGCTTGCTTAATCCCCCATGGCTCAATTTCAAATACACAGTAGCTATTGGCTTTGAATTTATCCAGTGCGTCTATTGGCTGCGATGCTATTATGACATAGCAGTTATCAGGAAAATGAATTTCCAACACTTCCGAAATGATTTCAGTTTCTGAACATGAAATAAGATCTTTATGTAGAGCATATTCTCTGGAGATGTGATCAAGGCCATCCACTACTAAATAGAATTCTTCTCCAATGAGTCGAAGCAGATTTTCAAGCTCTGCTTTATTAGCACCAAACGTTGTATTCTTATGCTCAACTAATTCTGGGCATTGTTCCACAATCTGTGAAACCAGATTGCCATATAAGGAAGTTACACGTATTCTCTCAAGACTATTTGTGTCCTGCAATGACTGGAAGCAATTATAATGAATAACTTTACTGTCATCATTCTCAAGTTTATCTATATATTCATCGACAAGCCAAGACTTTCCTGATCCAGGATTGCCGGTAATAATAACACGTTTTGAATCACGAATTGTTCCGTGTAGCCTTTCAATTTCATCGTCAAGTATAACCTTATGTGCTGAATCCACTGGAAATCTTTGATCAAATTTCCCATAATCCATTATAAATCCAAGGCGTCCCATTAATGTATTGGTATAAAGTCTATTCCCCATCGCTCTGGAGTGCTTCACTTCCGTAGCAAGCTTATAAATAACATCTTCAGCGTTGAGACCATCATTTGGATATATTCCTACGCCCAATTTCTCAACTTGCCGAATAATTACATTTTCTATGCCACCAGGATTCTTTAAATCAAGACTTGCCTTAGGCATTTCTAGAATAATCGTAAGTTCATCACAAAAAGACAAAAAGTCTTCTCTAGCAATAAGTCCTGCCTTAATTGCCAAATTAAACTTTCTCCACGTTTTTGGAGGTAAATTTTCTACTGGCCAAAACACTTCTCCATCAAACGAATATGCAGCAATCAAAAAAGGCAGGGGCTGTTCTTGAATAGGCTTCAGAAACTCTGTAATCGGATCTTCATCAGTAGGCCTGCTCCACGCAAGGCATAACTTTATCTGAGTATCATTTTCAGATTCTTTTCTTGTTTTCCAAGAAGCGAAAAGATCGCATAACGCAATATCATGTCCATTACCATTTGCAAAGTCATCTTTAGTAAGTTTGTGGGAGCTTTCATCATCAGAATACTTAATCTGAAATTCAGTGGTACCATTAGGCGTCTTCACCTTTAGATCGTCAAATTTATCTCCACTGAAATCCTTACGATCAATAATTATTTCAGCATCTGTCTGGCGAAGCATCAGTTGTAGGATTATTGAAACAGTAAAATAATCCTGATATTCATATCCTTCATGGATTGCGCTCTGCATTTAATGACCTCCCCACATCAACACTAAGTGAATCAACTTTTTAATTCTTCCCCTATCATCAAATCATACGTTTCCTTATGCCCGTATAGTAAGTTAAATCGCAAGATGACATACTGTCAATAATTTTTACAAAATTCCGATTTGTTGAATTCACTTTCTCAATATATTTTTCCTTCATTAATTTAGTATCTCTACAAAATATTGCAACTTAGACACTCAGGACTAACTTCCTTATATCCATACCAAGGGGCCCATTTTCCATAATATGTTCCTCCATTTTATTCGCTGTCCTCATGAAACACCATCAGATACTCCTGCTCCCCATTTTCTTTCTCTATCATGCTGTTTTCAACACGGAACCCTTCCGTCCAGTAGAATGCCACAGCGCCTGTATTTTTCTCATATACATGCAATGACAGGCGCTTTTTCCGCTTTACCTCTGAAATCAGCTGATGGCCAATCCCCTGTCCTCGGTGTCCCTCCGCTACAAATAATCCAGCAATATATTCTGCGTCCATGCCAATGAAGCCCTGAACCTCCCCGTCTTCCTCAAACACATACACCTCTGCATTTGGCAAAACAGAGCGGACTATCTCATAATTCTGCCTCCAATATTCCTCTTTTATAAATGGATGAGCCTTTAAGTTTCCCTCCAGCCAAATCTCCATAATCCTATCCAAATCCCGAAACTCAAATAACCGAATCATCTGATCTGACGCCTCCTCTTTCTACTGCTATTATACAGGAGCAGACATGAGATCGCAATATGTTTTTAGAACGTTTGTTCTTTTCGTGTTTAGCCGCTGTTCTGGGCTTGCATTGAAAACTTGATTCAAAGACTTACGTTTAAAGCTGCAGCTCCTGCCCAATCTGACTTCCACCCAGGCAGTCCCTTCGAAACTCCTCCTCCGTTTTTATGAACAGGTTGTCATTATTGTCTGTATCCCAGAATCCAATATAAATCTCACCCTTCTCCGTTCGAATAGGCCGGTAAAACAGTTCTTCACCCCAGCCACTATCCGCCATCACCTTCCACTCTTCCATTACAGCCGCCAACTCCCGGTCATTTAATTCTCCGTAAGTTCGTACTGTAAGCACACCCCAAAGGCTGCCGGCATATGCTTCTACATCTGGCGTCATGGATGCAACCCGTTTTTTAAGCAGTTCAGAAAACAGATATTCCGCCAGTCCCTTCTCAGGGCAGCTTTTTAAGCTGGCCTGGATTTTTCCCCGGATCATATTTTCATACGAGAGAAGTTCCTCCCCGCTTAAAAGCTCCGGTACAAAGGATTCACTTCCACTCCAATAGGCGGTTACAGCCAATGAATTGTACAGGCGGAATTCATGAACAGACGGACTCAGTTCCTGTATCGGATGTCCCTTACAGATGAGCGTGCCAAATGTTGTCTCCACCGGCCCATTCTCCTTCATTTTCTGCAAACCAAATTCTTGGAGACGGACATAGGGTTCCAGCTCCTTCTCGATGTAAATCTGATGCAAATTCAGCAGATACTTTGCATAGCCCTCCGCTGACAACTCCTGAACCGGGAGAAATTCGTAATCCTTATAATTACGGATAATCTGACACGCTGTATCTACCTCCCTGGGAACCTCTGCCTCCAGGGAAGCCAGAAGTTTTTTTCTCGACACAGTGGTTTTATCCGCCAGGTTCTGTATCTCCATTGCAACCTGGTTCAACTCCCTAAATGTGAGCCTCGGTGGCAGAAACTGATCCAACTCCCAGATATTGCTGAGATAGTCTCCCACCTCATCAACGTCATATGTTCTGCACTTATCTTCCAGGGCTTCCAGCTGTTTCTCCGTCATCGGGAAATAAAAACAAATCTTTTCCGGACACCTCTTATCAAATGCCAAATACACCCGAAATACCGCTGTCCCAGGCTGCACCACTTCCGGATTCTGCTTCTTTCCCACTCCCGGTTTTGGCTCTTTGATTCTTGTGATGAGCCCCTCATCTGTCAGCCGTTCACTGGCTTTCATATGAATACGGCCATACGCCTCATAATCAAAATAACCAGTTAGTTCAACCGGCAGCGTTCTTCCCTCCTGTTCAAACAGATAATGCCCATAATGTTCAAGAGATTTTATCTCTGGATGACATTCGTACTGGTCTAAATGATCCATTGTCTCCACGATCCGCAACAAGGAATCCGGCTTTTCATTCTGCAGCACGGCCTCGAAGACAGCCCGCTCCTGCTCGGACCAGGAACCAATCTTTGTGGCAAGGTAATTTAACTGCCCCAGGTTTGAATCCTGAAACACAAATTCTCCAATTAACAGAGGAGCCAGACCAACCACTGGCACTTGCACATCTCCTATGAATGGAATCATCCTGGAAGGATGGTACCCAGCCAGTTCCTTCTGGATCTGCTCTGCCTGTTCCTCCAAGGCCGGCAGCTTCATCCAGATTCCGCCATCCCAGTTTTCACGCTTCACAAACACTTCCATTTAAGCCCCACTCCCTTCCTCATTCCTTCTATGTTAGATATGGTTCCGATGATTTAAGTTAGGATATTCCCCGGCAGCTTTCCCGTCTGTACTCCCATTCCCTGGGATTCTCCTTCCTGCTGTCCCTGCGCCAGTTCTTCCGACTGAAACAGGGACAGATATCCATTGACCGCCTCCGCTATCTTCTGATAGTCTGCCTCTTCCATCTCACAATTCCACCAGGCAGAGTACTTATACGAGCTCAGTTCCGGTCCTGCCATCCGCTCTCCATCGTTTTCTTGTTTCAGACCGGTCACATCACTGATTAAAAACTTCATCTGATCCACCAGTCCATTGGTCCGCTCCAGCACAGAGACGGTAAGACGGGTATATCCACTGTCCAGGAATCCCTGTCCCAGCTCAATCTTCCCTCTAAGATTCTCATCCAGTCTACCATAGCAGGCTTTCCCCACATAGTGCATATCCTGCATTGCGATCCGCCCTTCAAACATCTTTTTCAACTCTTCTGATACCATTCTGCTGTTCCTCCGATTCTATCGTTCCTATACCGCTCTATAATGCCAACAATAAAACCCCCAGCTGTGATAGAAATATCACACGATGTCTGGGGACTTTATTCTTACCACTGTCAGGAGCCCGGCAGGCAGGAACCCGTTGATTCTGCCGCCGGCCTTAGTCATAATCGTCAATTCTTTGTGTCATTACAATCCCTGAGTGGAACTGAATTTCAATCTTATCTTCGCTGATTACCTTGATACCCTTAATCAGCCGTCTGACCAGTTCATCGTCAAACTGACGCTTTAGGTAGTTGGTCTTCCGGATGTATTGGCCCATGCCTTCCACTCTCTGGTCGTAGGCTTCGGCCAGCTGCTTTTCCCGGAGTAACTCCGTCCTCTTTTTCTTGAAGACCCGGATCTGGTCTGCAATCTCACGGTACGCCCGATCAAACTCCTCATCGGCGCTTTCCGTTTTAGCACTGTCCTCGATTAGGGCCAGCATCTGTTTCTGCAGCGAATCGATTTTCTCATCATATTCGGTTGGCTCCACGTTGTCAGAGTAACTGCCCAGGATCCGGATGACATTATCTCGGAAGGCATCGATGAACTCCCCTTCATCCTTTACTACGGAGTTGACGGCCTCCATAATCGCCTCATGGAGCGCTTTTTCTTCCAGGCTTGGGGAATGTTTGCACTTTTTGGTTCCACTCTTCAAGCGGCTGTAACAGCGCCACACCGGCTTTTTTGTCCCTCCGTTCACCCAGACCTGCCTGCGGTAAGGCTGTCCACATTCTTTACAGTACATGATGTCGGCTAACACATACTTGGAGCTATATCTTCCCCGGATGGTCCCTTCTTGTTGGCCGGACGGTAGACATTGGCCCTGCGGGCCCTCTCCTCCTGTACCTGATAGAACAGTTCCCGTGGGATAATCGCTTCATGATTTCCTTCGATGTAATACTGTGGCACAATTCCTTTATTGACCGCTCTTTTTTTCTCCAGGAAATCCACGGTATAGGTTTTTTGCAGCAGCGCATCTCCCATGTATTTCTCATTCATCAGCATCTTGGAAATCACTGTGGCATGCCACACGGTGTTTCCCGTCACAGTCCGGATTCCTTCCTTGGTAAGCGTCTCTGCAATTTTGTTAATGCTGTTTCCTTCCAGGTATAGTCGGAAGATCCTGCGGACCAGCTTCGCCTCATCCGGCACAATGATCAGATTTCCTTCTTCATCCTTGGTGTATCCCAGAAATTTATTGTGATTTACATACACCACTCCGTTTTCAAACTGCCGCACATATCCCCAGTGTACATTTTCACTCAAATTCCGACTTTCTTCCTGGGCCTGGCTGCTTAGGATGGTAATCAGCATTTCCCCGCCATCACCCAGGGTATTGATATTCTCCTTCTCAAAATACACGGCGATATTCTTTGCCTTTAATTTTCGGATATGGGTAAGGGAATCTACCGTATTCCTGGCAAAGCGGCTGATGGATTTTGTGATCACCATATCAATTTTCCCCGTCATGCAGTTATCAATCATTGCTTGAAAGTCATTCCGCTTACGGGTCATGGTGGCGCTCTTCCCGTCATCTGCATAGATTCCTGCAAACACCCATTCCGGGTTGCTATTGATCTTTTCTGTATAATAATTCACCTGTGCTTCATAGCTGGTCTCCTGCTGTTCCTGCAAGGTACTAACCCGGCAGTAGGCGGCTACCCGCAGCCGCTTATATTGGGCCCTTGTATCCCGGCTGTATTCCGGATTTGCTGGAATTACAGAGATGTTTTTCTTTACAACGGTTGCTGTTCTGGTTCGTCTCATCCGGTTTCCTCCCTTCCGCTGCTTCCCTGATAGGAAGCTCGATTTTTACACCATTCATTAATTCAAATTCGAACCGACTGTCCTTGTGAACCGTAATCCGATGTATTGCTGCCTTAAAAAGTTCACCATTAAATTCTTTTTGGAGTGGGTTTTCTTCCAGGGCTATTTTCAGTTTTTCAGTCTGGTAATTCTGGTCCTGGATTCTGGACACTCGGTATTGTAATCTGGCCCGCTCATAAATCAGCCGTACCATCTCCTCGGATGGATACTCCGGCTTTTCCTCCAATTCCTGCAGCTTTCTGGTCAGTTCTGCAGCCTCACGGCTATAGGGCAGGCCTTGCACGATGGTTTCCGGCTCTGTTTGAAAGCTCCCATCCTTCACCCCTCTCATCAAATCCATAAATGCTTGGATGATCTGGCTGTTTACCAGGAATATATTCCGGCAACACACCTTGTTTTCATTTATGTAGTGCTTACATTTCCAGACGATTTTTTCTCCCGGCTGTCCGCAGTGCTCCACGTATCGGCGGTAAGGCTGCCCGCAGACTCCACAGACCAGACTGTCTGCGAACATAGAGCGATTCCCGAAGCTGTTAGGCTGCATGACGCGTCCCAACTCTCTGCTCTTTTCTTTCCTGCGCTCCTGTACCTGGGTGAACAGTTCCGATTCTATTATTTTGGGATAGAATTCGTCTCCCAGATACTTTCGGTTCTCCAGGATTTTTCCAACTGTCCCATGGTTCCAGACCGGCTTATGGTTTGCATTGAGCGCTCCCAGATCAGTGAGTTTCCTTGCAAGTTGGTACAGGGAAGCTCCTTCTGAATACTCCTGGAAGATTTCTTTTATAATCTCTGCCTGTTCTGGAGCAATTACTATTTTTCCTCCCGCCATCCGGTACCCCAGCGGCATATGGCGCTGTCTCATACTCCGCTCACCTCCTGTCCATTTTCTTCCAGTTCCAGACCGTTCTTCAGCCAGAATACCAGCCGGCGTCCGGGCAGCACCGTGATATGGTCTACCAACAGCAGGAACAACTCCTCGTCATATGCCTCCAGAATGGCAGGACGATTGCGGAAGACGCTTATCAGATATTCGGTCTGGGATATCTCCCATTCAAAGGCTTTCTGCCCCTGCAGCTGCCGCAGCCGCCTCCGGTGCGCTTCCAGCCGTGCCTCAATCTGGTTTTGTCTCTCGATA
>ERZ791917.1500-NODE-1500-length-12750-cov-15.145648_pt1 | contig 12750 bp, 8 predicted proteins | sample MGYA00510138_ERZ791917 | MGnify/ENA primary metagenome ERZ791917 (study PRJEB30046, sample SAMN00792102) | human gut metagenome | study: EMG produced TPA metagenomics assembly of the A metagenome-wide association study of gut microbiota in type 2...
TTAATAGTAAATTGGGAAAACGCTGCGCAGACAGACGACCTCCTCTCGGGGCTCGAGTGGAAGGCGACGCCGCAGTTCGCGGCCCGTGCTTCCCGCCTCGCGCCGCGTCGCGCGATTGAGTCGATGGAGTCGCTTCAGAGTGACCCGGTTTACGTTGACGCGAAAAAGCGGGTTCCCGCGACCGACGCGGATCTCGTCGACTGGGAAGAATAAATCCGGCCCCCGGCGATAGGCAGAATGCCGGACGCCGGAATGGGGGACGGGGTCCGTCCTCCCCGGTCCCGCCCGCTGTGCGACAATGCGTAGGAAAGATAGAAACGCTTCGGAAGTGTCTTCAGCGCGCTGAACTCTTCCGGAGGCTGCCGGATTAATAGCCCCCAGAGCGGGGGAGGAGAAAGGATGATTATCGAGTCGCTCCTTGATACGGACCTCTATAAGTTCACGATGATGCAGTGCGTGCTGCATCAGTTCCCCGGCGCCATTGTGCGCTATCGGTTCAAGTGCCGGAACCACGGAGTGGATCTCCGGCCTTACCTCCGCGAAATCAATGAAGAGATCGATCATCTCTGCAGCCTCAAGTTCCCTGAGAGTGAGCTTGAGTATCTCGCGGGCCTTCGCTATATCCGGCGCGACTTTGTCGATTTTCTGAGCCTCTTCCACCTGAAGCGGAAGTACATCACGGTCACCGCGAGCGATGACTATGAGTGCGGCATCGATATTTCGATCGAGGGCCCCTGGCTCCACACGATTCTCTTTGAGATCCCGGTGCTCGCGATTGTGAGCGAAGTCTATTTCCGGCATCACGACCCGATGGATGGGTTCGCGGAAGGCCGCCGGAGGCTCGAGGAAAAGTGCCGCATGGTGCTTGAGGAACCGGATAACGACGGGCTCTTTATTTCAGACTTCGGGGCCCGGCGCCGCTTCTCCCGCGCGTGGCAGGAGTATGTGATCCGCTACATGTCGGATACGCTCGGTAGCCACTTCGCCGGGACGAGTGATGTGTTCTTCGCGAAGAAGTTCGGCCTCACGCCGATGGGAACGATGGCGCACGAATACCTTCAGGCCTGCCAGGCGCTCGGCCCCCGACTCCGCGACAGCCAGACGTTCGGTTTCGATATGTGGGCGAAGGAGTACCGGGGAGACCTCGGGATCGCGCTGTCGGATGTCTACGGTCTGAAGCCGTTCCTGAAAGACTTCGACATGTATTTCTGCAAGCTTTTCGATGGCGCGAGGAACGATTCCGGCGATCCGTTTGTCTGGGGCGAAGCGATGATCAAGCATTACGCCGCGAATAAGTGCGACCCGAAGAGCAAGACGCTGATCTTCTCAGATTCCCTCAATATCCCGAAGACGCTCGATCTCTACCGTCACTTCAAGCACCGTATCCGCCTTTCCTTTGGGATCGGGACAAACCTCATGAATGACGTGGGTCCGCAGCCGCTCAACATCGTGATCAAGATGATTGAGGCGAACGGTCAGCCTGTCGCGAAGATCTCGGATACGCCTGAAAAGGGCATGTGCGAGGATCCGACGTATCTCGCTTACCTCCGTCAGGTTTTCGGGCTGGATCCGAGAGAACCGGCGTCTCCCGCGTCGAAGTAAGACGCCTGTGGTTTCCGACCAGAAACAGAAGGACCGGCTTTTCAGCCGGTCCTTTTTTGTAGACCCAAAAAACTGGAAAGATCCTGAATTTCTTTTGCATGAGCCGGAAATTTCATGTAAAACATACTTTCAGTGCGAAAAACTTTCGTTACAATCGAAATGCTGTCTCGCCACTGAAAGTCGCCCGGAGAGGCGTCTGCAAACTGTCCCGGTCACACCCCTGACAGCGCGTGTGGCCCGAGAGAGTTTCAGAACTCACCTGAGGAGCGATTGATGTTGTTACAAAGACTGGCTCGATACGCGCTGCCCCTGATGGCCGCGATCATGCCGGCAGTCTCCCACGCATCTGAGATGCAGGGATCCGATCTGTCCATCGTGTGGGCGATTCCGTTCGCCGGCATTCTTCTTTCCATCGCGCTCGTGCCGCTGATCTTCCCGGATTTCTGGCACAACCACTTCGGCAAGGTCTCGCTTGCCTGGGCCGCAGTGACGATTATTCCGCTCTCGCTCGCTTTCGGGCTTCATAACGGTATCGTCGCCCTGAATGAAGCGCTGGTGGGTGACTTCATTCCGTTTATTCTTTTCGTCGGCACGCTCTTTGTCGTGGCCGGCGGCATTCATATCAGCGGGAACTTCACCGGCCGCCCGGTCGGAAACCTCGCGTTCCTTATCACGGGCGCGGCGCTCGCGAACATCATGGGAACGACGGGTGCCGCGATGCTGATGATCCGTCCGCTTCTCAAGGCGACGGAGCATCGCAAGTATCGGATGCACACGTTCATCTTCTTCATCTTCATGGTGGCGAATATCGGCGGCTCGCTTACGCCGCTGGGCGACCCGCCGCTCTTCATGGGGTTCCTGCGCGGCGTGAGTTTCTTCTGGACAGCGCAGCATACGCTGATCCCGATGCTTACCGCGATCGGCATTCTCTCCGTTGTTTACCTCGTGATCGACAGCATCTGCTGGAAGAAAGAGCATCCGAACGGCGCTCCGATCGTGGATACGAAGCGCGGTGAAAAGGCCGCGATTCAGATCCGCGGCGGCATCAACTTCATGATCCTCGCAGTGGTGATCGGCGCGGTGCTGCTTTCCGGTGTCTGGAAGTCCGGTTTCTCCATCACGTTCTTCGGCGTGACGCTCACCGGTCAGGGGATGGCCCGCGACGCGCTTTTCGTCCTCTGCATCATCGCCTCTCTCATCCTGACCCCGAAAGAGGTCCGCGAGAAGAACCAGTTCTCCTGGGATCCGATTTTTGAAGTGGCGAAGCTTTTCGCCGGCATCTTCGTCTGCATGGGGCCGGTGCTCGCCATGCTGAAGGCAGGGTCCTCGGGCGCTTTCGCGCCGCTCGTCGCGCTCGTCTCGAACTCGGACGGAACGCTTAACAATTCCGCCTTCTTCTGGCTCTCCGGCGCTCTCTCCTCGTTCCTTGACAACACGCCGACCTACCTCGCGTTCTTTAACCTCGCGGGCGGTGATCCGACTGTGCTGATGGGAGCGGACGCGGTGACGCTGCTCGCCATTTCGCTCGGCTCTGTTTTCATGGGCGCGAACACCTATATCGGCAACGCGCCGAACTTCATGGTGCTCTCGATTGCCCAGAGCCGCGGCGTGAAGATGCCGTCGTTCTTTGGCTACATGGCCTGGAGCGTTGGGATCCTGATCCCGACTTTCCTCCTGATCGACTGGCTATACCTCATGTAAAAGTCTGCATGAGGGCTGCATAAACCTGTAGGATACTGAGAAGGCAGCTCAGGCGGTAACCCCGCCAGCCGCCTTCTCATTTTTTTACCTGTTGGAGTTAATTTTTAGCTTCACTCCCCTAGAAGAAACCCAAATCAGAACCTCTGAGGAGCGATTGAATGACTTACAAGAACTGGACGGGAATTCTCGTCACCCTGGCCTCGGCCCTCGCGCCGGCAGCGGCTTACGCCTCTGAAGGCCATGGCACGGAGTTTTCGCTGATCTGGGCAGTGCCCTTCGCGGGCATTCTGCTCTCGATCGCGATTTTTCCGCTGCTGCTTCCGAATTTCTGGCATCACCACTACGGCAAGGTGTCGCTCGCCTGGGCGGCTCTCGCCATGGTGCCGCTCGCTGCGGTGTTCGGCGTGCATGAAAGCGCGGTGCTTCTGAATGAAGCGATCGTGGGCGACTTTATCCCGTTCATTCTTTTTGTCGGCGTGCTCTTCGTGGTCGCGGGCGGCATTCATATCAAGGGAAGCTTCTCGGGCCGCCCGGTCGGAAACCTCGCGTTCTTTATCGTGGGCGCGGCGCTCGCGAACATCATGGGAACGACGGGCGCCGCGATGCTCCTGATCCGTCCGCTTCTCAAGGCGACCGAGCACCGGAAGTACCGCGTGCATACGTTTGTGTTCTTCATCTTTATCGTCGCGAATATCGGCGGTTCCCTCACGCCGCTCGGCGACCCGCCGCTCTTCATGGGATTCCTGAGGGGCGTTGATTTCTTCTGGACCGCGGAGCATACGCTCCTCCCGATGGTGACTACGGTCGGGATCCTTTCCGTCCTTTACCTCATCATCGATACGGTCTTCTGGAAGAAAGAGCATCCGAACGGCGCTCCGGCACTGGACACCGTGCACGGCGAAAAAGCATCGATCCAGATCCGGGGCGGCGTGAACTTCATGCTGCTTGCGATTGTGATTCTCGCGGTGCTGATGTCGGGCGTCTGGAAGTCGGGGATTGAAGTGTCGTTCCTCGGCGTGACGCTCACCGGCCAAAGCATTGCGCGCGACACGATCTTCCTTCTCTGCGGGATCGCCTCCATCGTCCTCACGCCGAAAGAAGTGCGGAAGATGAATCAGTTCTCGTGGGAACCGATTTTTGAAGTGGCCAAGCTCTTTGCAGGGATCTTCGTCTGCATGGGGCCGGTGCTCGCGATGCTGAAGGCGGGGGCCGCGGGTCCCTTCGCACCGCTCGTCGCGATGGTGACGAACGCGGACGGCACGATGAATAACTCGGTCTTCTTCTGGATTACCGGCGCGCTCTCGTCCTTCCTCGATAACACGCCGACCTACCTCGCGTTCTTCAACCTCGCGGGGGGTGATGCCGGAGCCCTCATGACGCAGGGCGCTGCGACGCTTCTCGCGATTTCGCTTGGCTCCGTCTTCATGGGCGCGAACACCTATATCGGCAACGCCCCGAACTTCATGGTGGTGTCGATCGCGAAGGACCGCGGTGTCGCAATGCCGTCGTTCTTCGGCTACATGGCCTGGAGCGTGGGAATCCTCGTTCCTACCTTCATCTTTATCGACTGGCTATTCCTAATGTAAGGAGAGGCTCTGCGTCAGTATCGGACGCGGGCGCAGTGTCACACGCCCGCATCCCTCACGAGAAGAGAGCCTCTCACATACGCCTGATTCCCAACCCGGAATTGGGCGTTTTTCATATGTGCGTGATATTGTTATTTTCAATAACCAAACGGAGACGGATCCGGAGCGGGTTCCCGGAGAAAGCTCCTGAAAACACCTGATTGGAGGTTCTGAATGGACCAGCTTGTAATTTTTGACACGACCCTTCGCGACGGCGAGCAGAGCCCTGGCGCAACGATGACCGGGGACGAAAAAGTCCGCATCGCGCAGCAGCTGGAGCGTCTCGGGGTCGACGTGATTGAGGCGGGTTTCGCTGCGGCGTCGGTCGGCGATTTCCTCGCGATCCAGCGGATCAGCTCGCTCGTGAAGGAGTCGACCGTCTGCTCACTCTCCCGCGCGGTTGAGCGCGATATTGAGCGCGCCGGCGAAGCGATCAAGGGCGCTGCGCGGAAGCGTATCCACACGTTCATCGCGACGAGCCCGATTCATATGGAGATGAAGCTTCATATGACGCCGGATCAGGTGGTGGAGCGTGCCGTGAAGGCCGTGAAGCTCGCCCGTGAATACACGGATGATGTGGAGTTCTCGGCTGAGGACGCGTCCCGTAGCGATCCGGCGTTCCTCGCCCGGATCTGCGAAGAGGCGATCAAGGCCGGCGCCACAACGATCAACCTCCCGGACACGGTGGGTTACGCGATCCCTGAGCTCTTCGGGCAGTTCATCCTCGATATCCGCACTCGCGTCCCGAATTCAGATAAGGCGATCTGGTCCGTGCACTGCCACGATGACCTCGGCATGGCGACCGCGAATTCGCTTTCAGGCGTCCTGGTCGGCGGTGCGCGGCAGCTCGAGTGCACGATTAACGGCCTTGGAGAGCGCGCCGGCAACTGCGCGCTTGAGGAAGTCGTGATGGCGGTGAAGACGCGTCCCGATTACTTTAAGCTCGAAACCCGGATCAACACGAAGGAACTCGTGCCGACCTCGAAACTCGTCTCTTCTGTCACCGGTTTCCCGGTGCAGCCGAATAAGGCGATCGTCGGCGCGAACGCTTTCGCCCACGCGTCCGGTATCCATCAGGACGGCGTCATCAAGGCCCGCCAGACGTACGAAATCATGCGGGCTGAAGATGTGGGCTGGTCGAAGGACCGCATCGTGCTCGGGAAGCTCTCCGGCCGCAACGCCTTTAAGCAGCGTATCCAGGAGCTCGGCATTCCGGTGACGAGCGAAGTGGAAATCAATGAGGCGTTCCTCCGCTTCAAGGACCTCGCGGATAAGAAGAGCGAGATTTTTGATGAGGACATCCAGTCGCTCTTCGCGCCGTCAGGCTCCCACCCGATGAATAACTACTACGGCTTTGTGAGCCTCGATCAGAAGTCCGAGACGGGCGAGCGGCCGCACGCGAAAGTGGTGATGACGGAAGGGGGCGGCGAGATCACGACCGAAGCCTACGGCAACGGTCCGATCGACGCGGTCTTCAAGGCGATTGAGGCGCACGTGAAGTCAGGCGCCCGGCTTGATCTCTACTCCGTCAACGCGATCACGGGGACGAGTGAAGCGATCGGCGACGTCGTCGTGCGTCTTTCCTGCGACGGCCGTGTCGTGAACGGTGTCGGAGCCGATCCTGATATTATTGCGGCGAGTGCCAAGGCCTATATCGCGGCGCTCAACAAACTGAAGAAGGCGGATCCGGTGAACGCGCAGATCGGCGCGGTTCCGACTCCGTAAGAGAAGAAGGGTTTCCGCGTCAGCGAGCGGGGAGGGAAGAAGGAGAGAGCCGCCCCGCCGCTCTCTGCGGAAACTTTCTTTTTGCGCTACAATCAGCGCTTTCCACGATGCAGGTTCTAACACCTGTAATCGCTCGTTTTATTTTTTAAGGTTAGACAAATGTCTGAAATCAACAAGCAGGAAATCATCAAGCAGTATCAGCGCGCTGAAGGCGACAGCGGTTCTCCCGAGGTTCAGGTTGCTCTTCTCACGGCCCGTATCAATGGCCTGACCGAGCACTTCAAGACCCACTCGAAGGACTTCCACTCCCGCCGCGGCCTGCTCATGATGGTGTCCCGCCGCCGCAAGCTGCTCGATTACCTGAAGCGTACCAACGTTGAGAGCTATCGCAAGCTGATCGACTCTCTGGGTCTGCGCAAGTAATTTTGCATCTGCAGTATGGTTCGATGGCTGCGGTTCTGCTCAAGTTTTTACCTGAGCGGGCCGCAGTTTTCTTTTAATAAAAGTGTTTTTCTTATCCGGCAGGCGCTGATGGCTTCGCGCGTTGCGACATGGATCCCTTCAGAAAGCGTCTGAAGGACATCCGGGCAGAAGGCCCCGGGCCTCTGGCGAAGAGGGAATCCATGCCGCAGCGTGCCGTCACGACATAGGCTGACCTGTCAGGCGAAAGGAAAACTTCTCTAAGGAATACAGTCAATATGACAATGTTCAATAAGGTCTCCCGGACTTTCCGTTTCGGCGACAACGACGTTACGCTCACGACCGGTGAAGTGGCCCGCCAGGCCTCCGGCGCCTGCGTCGTGCAGATGGGCGACACCGTGGTGCTCGCCACTGTTGTCGCGAAGAAGGAAGCGAAGGAAGGCCAGGACTTCTTCCCGCTCACCGTTGACTATGTTGAGAAGGCTTACGCGGCCGGCCGTTTCCCCGGCGGCTTCTTCAAGCGTGAAGGCCGTCCGTCCGAGCACGAGACGCTGACCTCGCGCCTCATCGACCGCCCGATCCGCCCGCTTTTCCCGGATGGCTTCTATAACGAAGTGCAGGTGATCTGCACGGTCGTGTCCGCTGACCCCGAAGTGGATCCGGACATCCCCGCCATGCTCGGCGCTTCCGCCGCTCTGCAGATTTCCGGCATCCCCTTCAAGGGCCCGATCGCCGGCTGCCGCGTTGGTTACATCAACGGTCAGTATGTCTGCAACCCGCACGTCTCCCAGATGGCGGATTCCAAGCTCGACCTCGTCGTCGCCGGTACGTCCCGCGCCGTGCTGATGGTTGAGTCTGAGGCCGACCGTCTGCCGGAAGATGTGATGCTCGGCGCTGTGAGCTTCGGCCACCAGCAGATGCAGGTCGCGATCGAAGCGATCAACAGCCTCGTTGAAGAAGCCGGCAAGCCCGCCTGGGATTGGCAGCCGCCCGCGAAGAACGAGGCTCTCATTGCCCGTATCCGCGAACTCGCTTTCGACGGTCTCAAGGCCGCCTACGATATCCGCCAGAAGCAGCCCCGCTCCGAGAAGATCCGCGCCGTGTACGAACTCGTGCATGAGACGCTGAAGAAGGACGCTGAGGCCGCCGGCGCTGAACCCACGTTCGATCAGAACGAAGTGGACGGCATTCTGTTTGAAATGGAAGCGCACCTCGTGCGTGACCGTATTCTCCGCGGCGAGCCCCGTATTGACGGCCGCGACACCCGCACGGTGCGTCCGATCGAAATCCGCATGGGCGTCCTTCCGCGCACCCACGGTTCCGCGCTCTTCACCCGCGGCGAAACGCAGTCTCTCGCCCTCACGACGCTTGGCACGAAGCAGGATGAGCAGATCATCGACGGCCTCACCGCTGAGAGCCGCGATCGCTTCATCTTCCACTACAACATGCCCCCGTTCGCGACCGGCGAAACCGGCCGTATCGGCTCCCCGAAGCGCCGCGAAATCGGCCACGGCCGTCTCGCGAAGCGCGCGCTCGCCGCTGTGCTCCCGGATTACGACGATTTCCAGTACACGATCCGTGTCGTGTCTGAAATCTGCGAATCGAACGGCTCCTCCTCCCAGGCTTCGGTCTGCGGCGGCTGCCTCTCGATGATCGACGCCGGCGTTCCGCTGAAGGGCCTCGTTGCCGGTGTGGCCATGGGCCTCATCAAGGAAGACAACAAGTTCGCCATTCTCACCGACATTCTCGGTGACGAAGACCACCTCGGCGACATGGACTTCAAGGTTGCCGGTACGGAAGACGGCGTGACCGCCCTCCAGATGGATATCAAGATCGACGGCATCACTGAGGACATCATGAAGCTCGCGCTTGCGCAGGCTCACGATGGCCGTATGCACATCCTCGGCCTCATGAAGGAAGCGGTCGGCAGCGAAAAGCGTGAACTTTCCACCTACGCTCCCCGCATGATCACCGTGAAGATCAATCCGGAGAAGATCCGTGACGTGATCGGCAAGGGCGGCTCCGTGATCCGCGGTCTCGTTGAGGAAACGGGCTGCAAGATCGACGTCGAGGAAGACGGCACCGTGACGATTTCGTCCGCGGATACCGCGAAGGCTGAAGAAGCGAAGCGCCGCATTGAGGAAATCGCGGCGGAAGTCGAAGTGGGCCAGATCTACGAAGGTACGGTCACCCGCATTCTCGACTTCGGCGCTATCGTCCAGCTCCTCCCGGGCAAGGACGGTCTGCTCCACATCTCGCAGATCGCGAATGTCCACGTTGACAAGGTCACCGATTACCTGAAGGAAGGCCAGAAGGTCCGCGTGAAGGTGATCGAGGCTGACGAAAAGGGCCGTGTGCGTCTGTCCATGAAGGCGCTCATCAATGATGAGAAGCGCGCCGCTCAGGAAGGCTCTGACATTCAGCAGGCTTAATGCCCCTGATGTCTGACATCTGACGCCTGAAGAGGAGGGGGCTGAAAAGCCGTCTTCCTCTCCGCTCAGGATCGAAGCCGGTCCGTTATTCCAGAAATGGCGGCAAACGCCCTTCGGAGTGACGGCCGGCTTTTCTCAGCACTTGATCTGCGTCAGTTGTTCGAAAGAACTTTCTTCAAGTAAAATATTTAGTCTTTTCTGAAACAGGATCGGGAGACCATGAGCCGTATTCCGCTCGTTGTTGGAAACTGGAAAATGAACGGCTCCCTCGCGTCGTCAGACGCCTGGCTGAGGGAGTTCCGGGAGCTCTGCCGCAAGGACGCGGTCCGCTGTGAAAGCGGGCTCTGTGTTCCGTCGGCGTACCTTCTCGCGTTCACGCCGAAGCTCGACTCGGAGCCCGTCTCGGGTGAATTCCATGTCGGAGCCGAGGATGTGAGCGACCGGGTTGGCACGGGTGCCTTCACAGGCGAGGTGAGCGGCGATATGCTGCGTGACCTTGGGGCCTGGTGGTGCATTGTCGGGCATTCGGAACGCCGGACGCTTTACGGCGAAACGGACGAACGCGTGGCAGAGAAAGTGAAGGCGGCGTATGACGCCGGGCTTCATCCGATTCTCTGCGTGGGCGAAACGCTCGAGGAACGGAACGCGGGCCGTACCCGTGAAGTCGTTCTGAGACAGATCGCCGCAGTCCTTTCTGTTGCAGGAATTGAAGCGCTCGAAGCGGGCGCCGTGGCCTATGAGCCCCTCTGGGCGATCGGGACCGGCGTCGCGGCGGGCACTGACCAGATTGAACCCGTGCATGCCGTGATCCGCGGCGCGCTCGAGGAAGCAGACCCTGTGAAGGGCGGAGCGATCCGCATTCTTTACGGCGGGAGCGTGAAGCCCCAAAACGCTGCAGAGATCATCGCTCTGCCTGATGTGGACGGCGCCCTGGTAGGCGGGGCGTCGCTCGACGCAGGGAACTTTTATCGGATTTGCGCCGCAGTGCGGTGATATCGGTTTATAGAGGAAAAAGAATGTCCTTATTAATGAGCATTGGCCTGGTCGTACAGGTGCTTTCCGCCATTGCCCTGATCGTTCTCGTGCTGCTGCAGCACGGCAAGGGCGCTGATCTCGGCGCCGCCTTCGGTTCCGGCGCTTCGGGCTCGATCTTCGGCGCCGCCGGTTCCGGCAGCTTCCTGTCGAAGATGACCTGGATCATCGGCGCGGTGTTCTTCCTGTCCACGATCGCGATTACGATCGGTTCCGGTGCCTTCGCGCATCACAATGCCCGCCAGGCGAGCGATAACGGCGGTGTGCTCGGCACGCTGTCCTCCGTTCCGGCTGACGTGTCTGCTCCGGCCGCGGCTCTGTCTGCCCCCGCTGCTGCCCCGTCCGCTCCGGCGGCTTCGGGCGCTGCTGCCCCGGCTCCGGCTGCCTCCAATACGGCTGATACTAGGAATAACCCTACCACCCCTTCCCAAAACGAAATTCCTAGGTAAAATAACAATCCTACGTGACGCGCAAAACAAAACAGCGCAAAACGTATTAACAATCTAATGCGGTCGTGGCGAAATTGGTAGACGCACCACTTTGAGGGGGTGGCGGAGAAATCCATATGAGTTCGACTCTCATCGACCGCACCAGTTTTAACTGAGTGTTCCGCAAGGAACGCCGGTTAGGGAGTGTCGGAAGCGCGAGCGACCGGTGCTTAAAAAGACAGGGGTGTCGCCAAGTTGGTTAAGGCATCGGATTCTGAATCCGATATCCGTAGGTTCGAGTCCTACCACCCCCGCCAACTGAATACTGCACGGAAACGTGGGAAAGGCCAGAAGATCTGATGATTTTCTGGCTTTTTTGCTGTCCGGAAGATAAATATCAATCCCTGGCAAGGCTGATTGTCCTGGCAGGGATTTTTTTCGTCTTGGCAGCCGGGGATGCCGCTGACCAATGAAAAAAATAAGCCGGCCATTCCTTTTTCTGCTGACGGGGACAAAAAAACGCCGGGGAAGAACCCCGGCGTTGGTGAGAATAGGCGGATACGGGCTTTAAACGGCCTCAGGAGTCGTTCAGACCGAGTGGGTGAGCTTCCTGATGCGAAGCCACGCCCGGACGCGTTCTGAGGCCGCGTGAACGACCCGCGCCTCTGCGGCGGACCGCATGGATTCGGCATCCAGCACTTCGGTGTGCAGGGCGAGCCCCGCGCCATAGCGTTCGGATGTCACGCGGAGATTCTCTTCCGCGAACCGGAGAGAGGATTTGGCGGCATTAAGACGCGACTCTGTCTCTTCCCAGGCGAGCCACGCGGTTCTCATGTCAAGTCTTAAGACTGACTCCGCCTCAGCCCTGGCGTCAGTGAGCGCTCCCGCGGTCTTTTCGCTGGCTGCGGCGCGTGATGACCCGATGCCGCCATCGAATATGGTCCAGGAGACCACCACGCCGGCGATCCACCCGGAGCTTCGTTCTTCGGTGAGATAGTGCCCGTTCTGCTTCCCGTAGCCCGCGACAAGCGCGGCCTGAGGGAGATTGCGGGCCCTGGCGGCCCCGGCCGCGGCGTCCGCTGCTTTGACCTGTTCGGAGAGTGAAGCGAGCTCCGTGCTGGAGCGCACAGCGTCGTCTGTCAGTTCCGGAAGCGTTTCAGAGATCAGCGGCTCCGGAATAGGGTCGAGCGTCACGGATTCATCGAGCTCGCGCCCGAGAAGCCGGTTATAGGACGCCTCTGCGGTGGAGAGGGCGGTCTTCGCCGCGATCACCGCGTCATGCGCTGTCGCGAGCGCGGATTCGGCGGCATAGAGTTCGTTCTTCACCGCCATCCCTTTTTTAAGCCTCGCCTCGGTCTGCTTCTTATGCGAAGCCACCGCGGCTTCGTGCTTCTCCGCGGCGCGCAGCAGAGCTTCCGCCTCAGCGACCGCCACATAGTGGAGGGAGGCCTGATAGCGGACTTCGTTTTCTGTCGTCTTTTCGACGTAGGACGCGGAGTCCGCTGCCGCCTCACCCGCTTCAATCAGTTTTGAGATCCGGCCTCCGGTGTAGAGCGGGAGGGCCGCGGATACCGCATACCCCGTCGTGTGATTCTCGGTCACCGGGACCGACGCCGAGAACCCGAAGAGGTTCACGTTCATTCCGAGACCGCTCTCAAACCGGAAGTGGTTCGCGGAGAGCGTGACGGATGGCATCCGCTCCGCCTTTGCGGCATCGAGATTCTCGCGCGCCGCGGCGCTGAGGCTTCCCGCGGCTTTAAGCGGGCGGGACGCGGCAACAGCGGC
>ERZ791917.1504-NODE-1504-length-12701-cov-6.305156_pt1 | contig 12701 bp, 12 predicted proteins | sample MGYA00510138_ERZ791917 | MGnify/ENA primary metagenome ERZ791917 (study PRJEB30046, sample SAMN00792102) | human gut metagenome | study: EMG produced TPA metagenomics assembly of the A metagenome-wide association study of gut microbiota in type 2...
TTTCTGATTCTAATTTTTTAGATTTTAGTGTCCAAGTTTTGTTGACCAGTGCAAACAGAAGGCTTTCTCCGGGTGCCTTCCCCATGTGGGGAGGGTGGTCCGTTAGGACCGGGAGAGTAGAAACCAGTAGCCCTAACGTCGATGCAATGAAGCGGTCGATAGAGGCCGATATCATAACCAAATCAAAAAACATCCACTCGCCGCAAAAGCCGTCTCTCCCTCTACAGAAACAAAAAACAAGAACCAGCGACACATACCAGTCATAAGCCCCTCGCTGCTCCTTCACCGCCCTATCCTCGATCAAACAATACCAAGCATAACCAACAAAATCCCAGTCATCAGAAAAAAACACGAACATCCCCGGTGCTGGTAAACTCAGAGCATCAGCACCCAAAATGATCGTGTCAAAACGATAACGCAACGCAGCTGCTAAAACACCAAGGAAATCAGCCATCAATACTGCTCCTTATCAGCAATACGCCGATACTCCTCAAACAACCGCCGGCAAGCCTCAGTATCAACCTCAGCCATAAGCTGCTCCTTCTTCTCCGCACTCATCTCATAAAACACCTTATCCCGGAACCCAATAGCCTCAGCATCAGCAATATTGCAGCCATAATACACCCGATCAATATTAGCCCACAAAATCGCACCCAAACACATAGGACAAGGCTCACCCGTCGTATACAACTCACAACCAGACAAATCAAACGACCCCAACTCACGACAAGCCTCATGAATCGCCATCATCTCACCATGACACGTAGGATCCTGCCGCCTAATCACCTCATTATGCCCACGCCCAACAATCACACCATCCCTCACAATCACACAACCAAAAGGACCACCATGACCACTACGGATCCCCCGCTGAGCCTCCAAAATAGCCTCTTTCATATATTCATTCACAGACAAAACCATCCTTCCTATTCCAAATCAAATGCTTTCTCCGAAACCGAAGAAAGTACCAGAAAATGGCCTTCCCCGAATCGAGGAGGGTGGTCCGTTAGGACCGGGAGAGGTAAAATTTCAAATCGTTCACCAAACAAAAAAAAGGTGCCAAATGCTTTCTCCGAGACCGGAGAAAGTCCCGCGAAGCGGGGATAGAGGTTGAATTCAAAAGCCAAAATTCACCGAAAAAAATCACAAAGTGATAAGAAAGCTCCCCAGTTACGAGACAACTTTCTTATATTTTATTGATGGACATTCTTAAAATCGAAGAGGTACTGGAAGCGAAGCATTTCCGAAGATAGGCGTTGAGGTTCACTCTTTCGAGCCTTGCGGCCCAGTTCCCGCTCCGTTAAAACAGCATCAAAGAGGCGGTAAGGCATAGTCTTCTATCTGGTTTCTGAACTCGTCAGAATCCAGCACATATACTTCGCCAAAAAATTCCAGTAATTCACAATACTCCTTGATAAATTTTCCTTTTTCATCAAGTGGCCTTTTCCCGGCAAGTTTTTGGAGCGAGTCATTTATTTTAGTGTAGCTATTAGGACCATTTTTTACTTGGCCACCACAAACCAATATAAACCTTGTGGAAATCTGGCAAGTCTCAAAGAATCGATTCTCCAATATGATTTTTTCAAAATAGCGTACACTTTCCGCCACTTTTCTTTTTACATTAATTCTTTCGTCCTTATTTAGTGAACTATTTTTGAACTCGATGAAATTAAGGTATCCGTTGATCCACGTCAAGGCATCTACACTGCAAATCTCCGTGCTCTTCCGTTTTCGTTTACAGTAATTTTGGATAATTCTGTCAAAATTATACGCTGTAAAATCAGAAGCGCACCATTGATTGTCTTTTTTCTTGGAATCTGTAGATAGTTGTGTGATCGTCTGACGCTGATTACGATTTTTTATGAAGAAATTGTCAAGTGAATGTAACGTCATTAAGAACTATACCACCTATCCGGCCTTTTGCCTATCTATATTCGTCTTCAATGCTGTTCAATATAGTGAAGGCATTTGCCATTTTTTCAAACAAAGCTTCCATATTATCGGTTTTATCCGTAAAATAGGCAGAATTATCATTCCAGTCCATATTGGAAAGATAGAATTTACACTTATTCTTAATATCATGCTTCATCGCAAAAACATCGATAGCCTTTAAAAAGTAAGGGCTATGCGTTGTGAGCAAAATAGTCAAATCAAAATACTTCTGCAACAACACAATCAATTCAGCATAAATAATCTGCCATTCCGGATGCAGATGGATTTCCGGTTCATCTAAAATTAATACATCCTTTGGTTTCAAAACATCATCTTCTAGCAGCTTTTTCAGTATGACAAAAGCCTTAATCCCAGTAGACAAGTTTGCTATATCGATTGTTCCTGTCAAGCGTTCACTTTTCAGCGCTACATCGCCTCGTTCAGAAATGGTGAATTCGCCTGGCACTACGCGTTTTAGCTTTTCATTAATTTCTTCTAATTGTTTTTCCGCTAAGAGCTTTTCAACCAAATGCCCTTCTTTCGGCTGGTTGAGATACTGCGTTAGTCGCCGATTTAATTCAGATCGAGAGCTCTTTCTCAAAACAAAATCAGGTAAGCTACTCTTTCTCAATGCCGTATCTACAATAAAAGGATCATCAATATAAACAGACTTATTCAATAGATTAATCTGCTGTCCAACCTCTATGCATTGATCGTGATAGAAAGTGCTGGAGATATTCTTGTTTTTAATAGACAAGGTTACGATAGCATTATCTTCTTTACTTCCGTCTTTAGACAGAGAGTTAATCTGCGAATTAAATAAATTTTGGAAATACTCCCCTATAATCCGCTCCTTCAACTCTTCATCCTGTACCTCTTTTATTTTATCCAGGCGAGCCGTGATATTTTTATGTAATTGTTGCTTATCCTCAACAGATAGCGCGTGAAAATCATCGCCTAAGGCATTTTGTATTATTTCATCTACATCAATAGCGTCGAAATCATCATTGACCTTTATTTTCTTTATATATTGCAGGTAATTTGGCAAAAACAGTGTATTCCGTACATGTTCTTCATCGTTGAAAAAGTTGCCGAATTCAAACGATATGGCTCTATGAATCGCACTCTTCCGTTCTTCTTTTACTTTTTGCGTAATATCATAAAAAGCATCATAAAAAGCAAACAAGATCTTACCCACCGTACTCTTGCCTGTGTTATTATCCCCGGCAATGACAGTGATTCCGTTAAACTCAACAGTTGCCTCTTTTATTTTTGCAAAATTTTTGATAAATAATTTCATAGGGATCCCTCGAATTAACATATTCTCTACCTAATAATACATATGATACCATATTCTGATACAAAGAAAAACGGCTATAATACATACTACCAAGCAGGAAACGAATTAACCGATACTACAACGACTGCTTTCTCCGAGACCGGAGAAAGTCCCGCGAAGCGGGGATAGAGGTTGAAACTTGCTTTCTCCGAGACCGGAGAAAGTACCAGCGGAGCCGGGGATAGAGGCTGACACTTGCTTTCTCCGAGACCGGAGAAAGTCCCGGCGGAGCCGGGGATAGAGGTTGACACTTGCTTTCTCCGAGACCGGAGAAAGTACCGGTAGCGAAGCGTAACCGGGGATAGAGGTTGAATTCCACTCTATAAAGTCTTCGGCTCACTTTCGTTCCCAGAGAAAGTAAGGCTTCACTTCTCTCCGTCGATGGATTCCTGGCAAAAAATTAAGGCGCTCGTCATATCGACTCGCGCCCGATAAAACCAATATGGTTTTCGTAGTGACCAAAGTATAGACTATAAAACAAATGCTGTCAATATATGCTTGGCCCTTACTTACTATTCGGCTACAAACTAGTAAATTTATCCAAATTGGTAAGCTAATCTAATTGCATTTCAGTACATATTTGGTATAATGTAATAAGAGCTACTCGTGAAGGAAATAGGCTGGGTTCCCGAATGGGAGTAGGCATTATGCTTAGAAATCCTTTGCCCCTGGGGTTAGCTCTTTTTTATCTGTTTTTTTAGATTCTGAATAATGTTTTCAGGATCTTTTTTTATTTCTGAAAATATAAATTCTATAGCTGAATTACTATATGTAAACTGAGGTGTGGTGCCTCTATCATATATATAACAATATTCTTTATTCGATTTCATATTATAAAACTTTACAATCAAATCAAAATGACTTGTGTTAAAAGTATGATATTTATCATCTGACGGATCTTTAGTAGGGTTTATAAAATTTATATTATTCTTTTTAATTTCTTTATTGATTAATTCTATACACTTCTTCCGTCTATGCGGACAGGTTTGTTGCCAATCCTTCACATTTTTGAAAATAAATGCAGCCTGATCAGCATCCTTTGAGATTGCAACAGATGCCGACGCAATCTCTTTCTTTTTAGTTAAATAAATATCATGTTTTATAAGAATAGCATATTTTTCATTTCCTTCTTCCGGAACAGAATTATTAATATGTGTTAATGTCTCCAACAATTGTTCGGCAATTAATTTTGGATACCTTGCTTGTATTTCTTTTGGTTCAATCGAAGAGACCTTTATAGAAAGAGTTAAAAAGTTAGCAGGGATTTTATCTGTAACGTCAACATCAAAAAAAGTTAACATTTTATCACAATAATTCAACACGCAAGATTGAAAAAATGGTACGTAAATCTGTTCATATTCTTCCGTTATGAAATGTGTACTAGTATTACGCAATTCAATAATTCGTTCCAAATTCATGCGCAATGGATCATTTTTATTGGTAAAAATTTGTTCAATACAGTTAGATAAAGTTATCGTGCGTTTTTCATCCTTCGCGTAGTAGATACTTTTTTCTCCTTTAGTTTTTATAAGATAGGCCTTTAACATTAATTCCCAAGCATTACATATAAAAAATGAAAAGCCTTCTACACGATACCTAATTGTTGGCTTATTATAGATTTCTATCCCTATAATAAAAGCTTCCTGACTTTTTCCCAATAGAAGTTGTATTAAATTCTTAGATTTATCTGTTTCCATATGTGAATTCCTCCCTTCTATATTCCAACATATTTAAACTTCAATTCCACCCTAATGTATTATAGATTACATGAGTAAGATACAAATTTTTCAAAGCTTTCAATTATACTCGCCAAACCAGCAAACCTTATAAATTAAATAAGATTATCGAAATTACGTTCTCACTATTATATCATATGTAATTATTTCATTCAATATTAATACCCATTACCGTTCCAGCAAAATGGAAATCATACATCCTTATATCGTCGCTCTTAGATATCCATCTATCAGTCCGGTACGCATCAGCGGCAAAGTAGCCCATTTCCTGTGGCAAGATGGCCTAAGAGCTCCAGAGTCATGGCCTAAAAAAAAGTCTATGCAGATGAGCTAGTTGCTCAGGTTTATGCAAAAAGTCCCGGCGGAGCCGGGGATAGAGGTTGAATCACCCATCTAAATAAATCGAATTACAGAAAAAAATCCCCCCCCTCAGTCAATCCGGCAAGCCGTCTTGATAGCGTCCCCCGTCGGTGGAAGCCTTTCTCAATGCACAAAAATACTAGCAATAGCACCAATTCCCCCAAGGACAGATGCTCGTTTTTGCCGGGCCTGTTCCTTTTCTTGTTCCTTCTTGAGCTTTTCCTGCCGTTCCTGTTCAGCCTTCAGCCGCGCCTGTTTTGCTTCTTCCGCTTTCTTTTGCTCCTCTGCTACCTTCTGAGCATAGGCCTTCTGCTTTTCCGGACGATTCACCAGGGCAGCTGCGACAGTCATGATTTTTTCCTCCCGTCCCATAGGAGCTGCCGAATCATGATCTGCCTCGTAAATAGGCGCACTGATGATACCGGCATAAGCCCGGGAATTGGATACACGGACCAAATCATCCTTGTAATTAGCCACGTATTGCTGCTGCAACTGGGCATTCTGCGACGGAATATCCGTCCGCACAGTAATCCAGGCCGTATCCGCCGCCGGTGAATAAGTCAGAGACGCCGTATCGATATACGTCGTCGTATTCGCATCCGATGCAATCCAATACCAATTCGCCGCAAAGGCAGGCAAAGACAAAAAAGTCGTGAAAACCAAGGCCAGCAATATCTTTTTCATATGCTCCTCCTAATCATGCCACTGATGACCGCACTGACGACACGTGTACCGCAGCTTATTTGACTTATGCTTCCCGGCAATCAAGCCTACAGGCCCTAATACCAGCGTCCCGACGACGCCCTTCGTCAAGCTGTAGCCTTTCTTGTCGATGTGAATATCCCGCGAATGGCACTTCGGACAAAACAGGCCCTCCATCTCGCGGCTCTCCTTATCAAACTGAGCCTTCTCCGCCTCCTGCGCAGCCAGCACTAACCCCTGGAACCGCGGCGACTTGCACAACTCACTCATAAACTGCGTCGCATCTTTAAGACCCGCCCCAGTCATCCGCCGCAACTCCTTCATCGCCTCAATCCGTCCCCTGCCCAGGACATCATACTTCAGCATAAAATCCACCGCATCAAACGTAATCCCATGAAACGTCACCAAACGCAAATTCTCCTCAGGCACCGACGCCTTTGGCACCGTTTCCAGCACCTCCCGATCCACAGGCGTACCGCACTTTACACAAAAATTCGCATCATCCGGAAGCTTCGTCCCGCACTTTTTACAAAACATAGCCAGCCCTCCTCCAACAACTGCAAGGAATCTGTTATATCCCGTGCGATTGTATTTCTTTCGAAAATGTTATAAGTTAATTCAATCTTATCACATTCTATATTTCCCTGCCACCGGATTATCAAAACAGATCCAACCAAAGCTTCAGGACGGGATTTTCTTAGCGTCGTGTGAATATTACAGTTTTCATGACATCACCATTCAGGCGAAACGGAATTCACGGTTCCGGACGAAAGGAAATCATCGTTCCGGTAAAACGGAAATCATACATCCTTATATCATCACTCTTGGATTCCATCCCGCCAGTCTGGTACACATCATCGGCAAAGAAGAACATTTCCTGCGGGAAGGTGGCCAAGCCAGGCTGGAATGTTCAGATGTCACGCTGAAAATGGGGAATTTCTGATGATGACGATATACCGCAATTCTTGCAAGATATGTTGAAAAATACACTGTTAGATGTCCCCTTCATGAATACATGCTCCGTACTTTTCAAAAAATCCGTGTATAGCGTCCCTACTATACCCATCTTCAACTTTTTTAGTAACATATATAGTTAATGTCTCTAATGACCTCGTCAATGCCACATACAAAAGATTCTTCATTTTATTATCTTTCGTATTCTTTTTAAACAAATACTTTGCAAGGTCTGGTGTCAAAATAAATAGACATTGCCTTCCTTCTTGGCCTTTTATACTTTCTATTGAACTAACAAGTACCGTACCAACTCCTGATTTTTTTTCTCTCCCTGCTACAATCTTATTAATATAACTTGTTATTTTTCCATTTCCCTCTTCTTTAATCCCGATTCTAAATAATTCATTTTTAATATCTATATCAGTGTTAGATTTTATACAATCTAAAATTTTCTGAGTACAGCCATAGGCAAGTCTCCTTCTCACTAAATCTAACTGAAAAGAAGATCTCTTCTTCATTTCTGCATATAACAGGACATATATCTTATCTCCACATTTATCTGTTATTAAATCGTGAGTTTCATACAAATCCGTTTTTTTTTGATATATACTTCAAATCATACTGGGCTTTATCAATAACTTCACCTATGCTTAAATCTTTTTCAAAGTATACATCAATTACTCCTCCATTTCTTTCTGAACATTGCTTTTCATTCTCAGGGACTATTGAATTGGACAAATTAATATGCTCTCTAGGGCATCTATGGCATATATTATGGTAATTAATCTCATTTATTGTATTTGTATGAGTACTTATCAATTTTTTAAATGTATTGGACCCTCTTAAATCCTGTTTAGGATCTCCCATTAAAATTATAGGAATGTCTTCTTGGTTAAATTTTTCTATTATTTCGCATACTCTTTCATCAATATCTTGAGCTTCATCTATACAAATTGCTCCACAATAAGATTTAAATACATCCATAATGACCTTTCTTTTTTGTCTCTTCTCCTTTTTATCATGAGATTTTTTTACCACGGTCCAAGCGGCCCTCTCAGGAATCTTGCTTACATGCAATATACTTAAATTCTCTAATTTTTTTATTTCAGCATTTTTTGATTCATATTCTTGTGGAAGAGAAATTAAAGATATGCGTTCATATTCTTTTCCATACAATAGATAATAATACGGTTTAATAATTTCTTGATATAAAAAGGAATGTATCGTACTGATTTTAATATTATCAGGGATATGGCCTAGTTTTTCAGTAAGTCTCTCTCGTATACAATTAGTAGCATTATTGGTAAATGTAATGCAATAGATATTCTTATTTTTTTCTAACTGCGCATTAATTTCGATAATTCTATCTACCATAGAGCGCGTTTTACCAGCTCCGGCTCCGGCAACATGTATCTCCATAAACAGCACCTCTTTCACCAACATGCTACATAAAATCAAGTACCTCTTGAATGTGTTTAGGCATTTGAAAGCCCGGTAATTCTCCCTGTTCAATATCTTTACATATTCTCAACATTGCTTCTGCTTTCATTCCTACCCACAGTTCCTGCATCTCATCAGGAGTCTTACATTCGAACATATCCGGATATTTCTCATTGAGAATTTTAAAATTATCTCCAGTTTTAACAATTTCAGGTTCTAAGGTCGATTCGCTAGTAGTCCTAACACAAATAGTTTTATCATCATTATAGATTTCATGATTATTTTGTGCGTTTTTTTGTCCGTCAAAATCCCGTATAATGCCGAGTTTATTATCCGTTCCCGTGTTTAATTTTCTCCAAATCTCAATTATTTTTTTATACCCTTTGTGGAATGAGATGACCTCGATATCATTTAATTCTTTTTTTGAATTAATGTATGAACGAATCAACATTTCTTCTGATATGCCTTCAAACAATACACATTTCTTAGAGAAAAATAATTTAAATAAATCTAAATTTGGATTTTTAGTCAAATAGTCACGTTCTTCTTCTTCCAACTCTTCCAACAAGGAAAAAGCTTGCCCGTCATGCAGGATAATTACATTTTTTAAATCCATTTTATTGATAAATTCTGTACTATGTGTTGAGTAAAACAATTGAGTGGTTTTACTTTCTCCTATCACTGCATTAAAGAAGTTTGCCATTAAACGAATGTTATTTATACAAAGATGGGCCTCCGGTTCCTCGACTGTAAGTATATTAAGAGCAGCTTCGTCTTTATTAATCCTCATGGAATTAATCAAAAGTACCATTAATATTAGATTCCTAAACCCTAACCCCTGTAAATTCATTCCTTCGTCTAAGTACCCTAGGCGTACACTATTAAGTAGACTCTGCACAGGGGGAATATTAGGTAGAATATTTATATGCTCAAAAAATTTTTCTGCTTCTTTAAAATCAGATACTTCCTGCCAGTTAATAATATTCTGAATATCTTCTAAGCCCTTTAGTTCATTCAGAAAACTAGTATATTCCTTTTCTATCTTTATCTTATCTTCATTCGTAAGACTCTTTTGTAGCACTCTGACAAGAGCTTTCGACCCCAAACGTTCTTTAGAACGTGAGAAATCATCTCTTTCAGCTTCTAGGGCGGTATATCTGAATTGCCTTAAGGTATCATAAGGAACAGGACTCCTTCCTGGAATAAATATGGAATATGTATAAAACTCAACAGGCAATAAATTCATTTTTACTTTTAGAAAAGTATCTTCATTGTTCAAAACATCAGTTCGAGATGCATCAATTAGAACAGCTTGCACCAAGTGGAATATATCATCTATTTTATCTGGTTTAAACTCATATCTAATCACATATTGTATCCTATCTGCATCAATTTCTACTGATAAATCTTTTAAGGAATATAGCTCATCATATCCATCTGGATAATCTTCTGGCTCTAAATAGGCTTCGACAGCAACCACAGGTAAATGATCTTTTAAATCATTTTTTAATTCAGTGAGTGCTTCTTCTGATAAGTTACGATTACTTAATCTCTTCTGATTCTCCTGAATATATTGATAATATTCATCCCTAGCTTTCCTATTTATATCCGACCAAGATAAATTCTTCATCATAATACCGGCCTCATCCGCCATAAAAGGAAGCATAATAGCACGTAGGAAATTACTCTTCCCACTATTATTTTCTCCTATTAATGCAACAGTTCTACTCAGTGTGACATCTACATGCCTCAAGTTTCTAAAATTATTTATAATTACTCTAGAAATTTTCATGCATACCTCCGCAGTCTTTATAAACAGAATATATCTCAGGATAACGTCAAGATTTTCCCACCAGTTTCATGAGTGGAATAAATTAGATTGGATTCGAATATATCTAATGCCTCCCGTTTCGCTTCGATGATTATCTCATGTCTTAGTAGCCGTGAATATCCATAGTTTTATTTCATGCTAACATTCGTATCCAAATCCAACATTTTTTCTACAATCTCTTTCGTTCGCTGTTTTAACTCACTACTATCTCTCTGCTTATCCATATCACCAGCAGCTATCTTTTTCACCGCTCGTTTAATCTCGGCCTCAATATACAACAGTGTCACCTCACAAAACCTGATTGTCCATGCAAATATTTTCCGCTTTTCTTTATCATCTTTTCATATCGTATCGTTTCTCTTTATCCATGTCAATGGCTTATGATTATAATTGACTTGGTCAACTAGTTTGTGCCCATTAATAGATTTATTAAGCAGCGGGATACATCATTCTCTTAAAACAATCCTGAAGGGATGGAATTAGCCATTTGTATTCGTTAATTAGTAAGTACCTCATGCGATAATTTAATTATGAACTACCATTGTTCAGTCGTTTCTACTTCCTTCATTTTTTCTAACCGGTACGACTCAACGTTCATGTCTAGCGTACAAGAATTATCAGCTCACCGCCGTGGCTTCATATGTAGCGAGCTGGTAATTCTACATATGGGAGGCCTAGATAGCTGAATATAGGAGACTTCTTATAACGGCGTTGGGGAATTCTAATGATGAATCTATGATTTGGGCTTGAAAAAAACAGCCAAATCATATCGTTGATTCAGCAATGCGTGATTCGTGCAAGATTACTGTTATTCTAACCCACCTGGAAATTATCCTTTGATGTGTGAAGTTTATAGGTACTTCCAACACTGAGATATTATTTATTTACCATTTGACTTATAGTTTGATATTTGATAGCCTATATATAGTATTTATCTTATACCTTAAATACCATATTCTGTATTTTTTATACTTAGGAGGAAGAATGACAAATAAACTCGATGCATCGAAAATTCCAGAAGCATTAATCAATGGATTTATTCCGTTTAATTCAATATTTTCATTTATCCTAAATGATATAACTTACACTTACTTCTTTCTCCATCCTTCAGTAAAAAGTATCCCAGCTTGGATATCAGGATTATACTTTAATCCCACATTGATCAATTTCGGATTTCATTATATGCTCTTAGACTGTAAAATTCTATTCAAACAAATCGCTCTATATCCTGATGAGATGTATAAATTAGATTTGACCGATAGAATCAGTGATGGAAAACTTCTTTACATAAATTACACTGCACAAAATGCAGGCTGCATTCCCACGGAAATTCATGGGAATTGTCCTATGGGGCATGAATATTCTAAAGTAAAAACTCTTTTCCCTATTCCAATAAATAATGTTCCTCAACAAAAGACAAAAGTCTCTATTTTATATGTCTATGCCTCTGCAGATCAATGGAATAATCCCATTTTGCATGAATTAATTAATGCATTTGACAGCATGACAAAATTGAATTATGTGTCATTTATTACTCAGCTACAGAAGGCCTGTGAATTAGCATTACGCAATTTTAATTCCAAGCATAACAATAATTTCTCAACATATTTTAAGAAACTCCATGACCTTCCAAAACAATTATCTGAATATAACCTTCCTCCTATGCCTAACGTTATACTAGAAACGCTTGACGAAGTACGTAAATTACGAAATATTGCCACCCATGAAGGAACACTCGATAACATAACTAAAGACAAAGTTAAAAAATTTGCAATGTATTCCTTCTTGTTCTGTAAGTACTTTGAAATTATGGACACCAATGATTCCTCTCATAAAGCAATAATGCGTATGTTCAGTAGTTAGAATCCATCTTATGATTAATCAATTTTGACAACATCTACCTGAGTCTCCCCAATAGTCTGGTAAAAAATTATCCAAAATACAAATTCTATATTACTGTTACTCACATTTTCATTGATTTTATCAAAACATACTCTTCGTAAGTGATTTAATATAATCACTGTACCGCAGAATAAAACATTCCTCAACTATCTTCTGCTCTCAATACGATCCCAGCAGTTGATATGACCAACTGTGTGGCAAAGAAATACTTCAGGCTGAAGCCATTCTCGATCGTATTACACATGATTCGTACAAGATTAACATTGTACCTACGAACCCAGAAGACCACCACTCTATGCGGGAAGTTTACAGGCTGGATCCTGCGTTAAGCGAATAACAATGTCTTATTGAACGGCGGTTCTTGTCTCATAACATTTACATGGAAGAGGTGATTTCCAAATGACCGGATTCGTGATTTCCAAATTGCCGGATTGGTGATTTCCATAGGCCGGGGTTTGTCAAGTTAAGTGTGTAAGTTTTTTTAGGTATCATAAAAGAAGATGCG
>ERZ791917.1514-NODE-1514-length-12618-cov-3.525113_pt1 | contig 12618 bp, 7 predicted proteins | sample MGYA00510138_ERZ791917 | MGnify/ENA primary metagenome ERZ791917 (study PRJEB30046, sample SAMN00792102) | human gut metagenome | study: EMG produced TPA metagenomics assembly of the A metagenome-wide association study of gut microbiota in type 2...
AGCATATTTTTTAAAGGGAAAGAAAGGCAGGAAGGAAGGGGACACATTATATATATACGCGCGCGCATCGGAATATAATAAGTTCACCCCTTGACATAGACCACAGAACGGCCGGCACCACGCTTGAGGAGCCCAAAGAGAACTGACAATAAACCTGCGAAAGGCTACATCCGGAAAGCCCGGATACTAAACGAGAACTACTGAACAACTTTTCTCACTACAGATATGTTTCTTTCTTACCACACCCGTGTTTCTTTCTTTCCACAGCTGTGGTAAGAAAAGAACATTGCTGTGGAAAGATTAGTTTTTAGAGAAAAACAAGGTAGTACATCGCAGTTTTTTTCCTAACTCTTAGGTGTCATCTACGCATCATACAGCGACAATCAGTAGAAGCCTTTATCAAATCCACTTCTGTGCCCTACCCAAAGAACGCACAACGGCAGCAAACTCTTCCCGAGGAATGATAGCCTTATTACGTGTTTTCAAACGATTATTATAAACGGTCTGAGGTGAATAATGCAAGAATTCGGCAATCTTCACACTATCAGTGATACCTAAACGCACCAAAGCATAAATGCGCAATTCCGTATTCAGTAACTCACCATCTTTTAGCACAATCTGCTCGTCAGGATGGAGCAAGGCATTGAAGTCACTTACAAAATCCGGATAAATGTGCAAGAAGATAGCATCAAAGTTATGATAGAACTCTTTCAACTCATTCTGTGCCATAGAATGAGTATCGGTTAATGCTTTCACATCCTCCAACTGGTTTGCCTTAAGCTTACGATTGATATTTTTCCGATACTCATCCAGCTTACTGATATAATTGGAACAAATGGAAAAGACATAACCTATGTATTCCTCCTTCACATAGTTGGATTCACGAAGCTGATTATTGGTATCCCTCAACTGTTCATTCAAAGAAGTAAGCTGTACATTCGTTTCTGCCACTTGTCCGTGCATTTTCGAAAGTTCTTCCACATGCTTATTCAGGCGGTTGTTTGCCTCATTCAGCTGTTGGCGCGACTGCTTCAATCGCTTCATCTGCTTATATATATACAGGAAGGCAAACAAGGATATCAAGGACAAGACACTGACCAGTACCAAATACATACGTAACCGCGCTTCTTGCCTCTGATTACGTTCTTGATAGATCTGATGAATGGTGTCCTGCACTGCAGAGATGCCCACTACCCTCACCCGGTTCCGATATGCCAAGGCATTCTGCAAGCAGTAACTCATGTAGACATAGGCATGGTCAATATCACCCAAACTAAAAAGTACCCCCGCCAGCTCTTCCAACGAAGCAATATCTTTATTGGAGATACGTACATCGGCCATAGCAGAATATATCAGGTAAGTCAGATAATTTTCCTGCTCATCGGACTCGCGATAAAAGCAGGCCAGCACGTAAGCATTCATGGCATCGCGCCGAGTGTCGAATGCAGAATTAAGAATTCCCTTCTGCAAACGTTCTTTAAAAACATACATACTGTCCGTACCTTGTACTACCTGCCCTTTATACCACAAGAACAAGGGGTCTTCAGGGGTAAGAACCATATTCAAAGAGTCCTTGTAAACACGCTCCAACTGTGCATAATGTTCATGCAAAGTACCCATTTCACTACCGGTATACTGATTGAAATGCGAATACAGGTACAGCATTTGCCCGTAATAGTCCACTAACAATTCTTTGGGGAGCGAACCGCCTGAAACTCCGCGCAATTCATCCTGAGCTTCTTTCAACAAACCGGTGGCAGCCAACAGAAAAGACTTTTTTATCTTCCACTCCATCTGCCGGTATTTATCATTCTGCTTATAAACTATATCCAAATTGTCTACCACATAATTCATTGCAGAATCGGCGTTATAGACGCAATACTCATCATAAAGATTTTTATTCAGCCAATATCTCTCTTCCAAAGTACGCACATCCTTTTGCAGCTTGTGCAACTGGGCAATCTTCGCCTCTTTAAGCATAGCAAACGTGTTTTTTTGCGCAATCAGAGAGTCAAGGCGCACCAGCAGTTCTTTTATCTTTTCACTGTAAGGTGCCGCATTCAGAAAGGTACACCCCATCAGTAAAAATAGTAAAGCTATGATTTTTCTTTTCATTTCTATTATTTATATAAGGCTGAGAGCACAAAGATAAATTAATCTATCTAAACATAAGCTACTTCTACCCTAAAAAGTACATGAAAGTTAAGAGGTATTTCGACCATTTACAGCGATAAAACAGCATATACAGACCTCCTTCCATAGTAGCTGATCTTTACTTTATACAGCAATCAGCAAGAATATAACTCACTATATATGTGACATTTACATTTTACTCCGACTTACTTCTACACATTACCCGCCTATCGGACGAATAAGGTTGTCCACTATCTTTGCAACAGAGAAAGAAAAGTGTACTATGGAAAACATCCAATCTCTATTAGAACATACTTTTCTAAAATAAATTAAATCTTTTAATTAAAGTACTATGAGAATGATTACAAGAAATCTTCTTACGCGGAGTTACAAGCTCCTTCTGACATTACTCGTACTGCTAATGTCAACAAATGCATTTGCCCAACGATTGACAGCTACGGGTAAAGTAGTAGATGCCGCAGGCCTGGAGGTCATTGGTGCATCTGTATTGGAAAAGGGAACAACCAACGGTGTTGTTACCAATCTGGATGGGGAGTTTTCCCTGAGTGTAGGACAGAATGCCACACTGGTAATATCCTTCATCGGCTACAAAACGATAGAGGTAAAAGCAGCCACCAACATGAATATCACATTGCAGGAAGACAACGAACTGCTGGACGAAGTGGTAGTTATCGGTTATGGAAGTGTGAAGCGTAAAGACGTAACCACTGCCGTATCTACGGTTTCTACAAAGGATTTGGACCAACGCCCCATTGTATCGGCAGCCCAAGCCCTACAAGGTAAAGCAGCCGGTGTGTCGGTTATGCAGCCCAGCGGCGAACCGGGCGGTGGTATGAGTATCCGCGTACGTGGTACCACCTCATTCAATGGTAGCAACGACCCGCTCTACGTAGTGGATGGTGTACCTGTAGACAATATCAACTTTCTCTCTCCCAACGACATTGAAAACCTCTCTATTCTGAAGGATGCCTCATCAGCAGCCATCTACGGTTCGCGCGCAGCCAACGGTGTGGTATTGATTACTACCAAGAGCGGCTCGGCAGGCAACGCCAAAGTAGCATTGAACGTACAATATGGCATGACAAAAGTAGGCAAGAGCATGGAAGCACTGAATACAGAACAGTACCGCGAATTGCAAGAAGAAATCGGGGCTGTAAATCCAACTGCTCTTGAAGGGCTGACCGACCAGACAGACTGGTTTGACGAGGTTTACAAGACCGGACAAACCCAGAATTACCAAGTGTCCGTATCAAACGGAAATGAAAAGATGAAATACTTCCTCTCTGCCGGTTATCTGGATGAAAAAGGTATTTTGGAAGGAACATACTTCAAGCGGTATAGCTTCCGCGCCAATATCGACAACCAAATACGCAGCTGGCTGAATGTAAGTGCCAATATCTCCTACTCCGACAACATCGGAAACACCGGCATCATCTCCGGTACGGGTGCCAACCGTGGTGGTGTAGTCCTCTCGGTCATCAACACTCCGACCTATGCTCCTATTTGGGATCCTGAAAAACCGAATCAATACAATAAGAACTTCTATGGAGTGAACATCATGAACCCGATGGAAAACCTGGCCCGCCAGAAAAACAACAAGAACAAGGAAAACCGCCTCATCGCATCCGGAGCCGCTACCATCAGCTTCCTGCCCAACCTAAAGTTGAAATCATCTGTAGCCCTGGACCGCCGTAACGGTGTAAGCACCACATTCCTCGATCCAATATCGACCACCGACGGACGCAACAGCTTCGGTACAGCCTCTGACAACCGGAATATGAATACCGTGTTGGTTTTCGATAATATATTGACTTACAATACCAATATCAAGAAGCACGGCATCGACGTAATGGCAGGTTCTTCCTATACCAAATCGGACTATACCAACAGCTGGATAAACGGCTCACATTTCCGGGACGATAAAATACAGACCCTGAACGCTGCCAATAAAATTTCATGGGACGGTACCGGAACAGGAGCTTCACAGTGGGCCATCTCTTCCTATTTCGCCCGTGTGTCCTACAACTATGACAGCAAGTACATGCTTACCATGAACATGCGTGCCGACGGTTCATCCAAGCTGCATCCCGACCATCGCTGGGGTATTTTCCCCTCCTTCTCGGCTGCATGGCGCATTTCGTCGGAAAAGTTCATGAAAGACATCGCTTGGATTGATGACTTGAAGCTCCGCGGTGGCTGGGGACAGACCGGTAACCAAAGCGGTATAGGCGATTACTCGTATCTGCAACGTTACAACATCAACCGCATACCCTGGTTTGAAGAAGGTAACGACCATGCAGTTCCCGGTATCAGCCAGGCCAACCTGAGAACAAGTGACCTGAAATGGGAAACTACCAACCAGACGAACATCGGTCTTGACCTGACTGTACTGAACAACAGACTAACCTTCAGCATGGACTACTATTACAAGAAAACTACAGACATGTTGATGAATGTAAGTCTGCCTGCTGGTGCGGCAGCAACCACCAGCATCACCCGTAACGAAGGCGAGATGACCAACAAGGGATTCGAGTTCGCCATCAACTCCCATAACCTGACCGGCGAGTTTTCTTGGGATACAGACTTCAACATTTCTTTCAATAAGAACAAGCTGACCAAGCTGTCATTGCAGAAAATCTATACAGCAGCAAGCAGCGCCGAGGTGGTGAAAGAAAATATCGTACGCAATGAGCCCGGACGTCCTTTGGGTGGTTTCTACGGCTACATCAGCGACGGTGTAGACCCCGAAACCGGTAACCTGATTTATCGCGACCTTAACGAAGACGGCAAGATTTCCACTTCCGACCGTACCTATATCGGCGACCCGAATCCCGACTTCATCTACGGATTGACAAACACCTTTACATGGAAAGACCTCAGCCTGAGCATCTTCATCCAGGGAAGCTACGGAAACGACATCTTCAATGTGTCCCGTATGGAAACCGAAGGTATGTATGACGGTAAAAACCAGTCAACGGAAGTATTGAAACGCTGGAGAATTCCCGGACAGATTACGAATGTCCCGAAAGCCAACTTCAACATCAAGAACTCCACTTACTTTGTAGAAGACGGCAGCTACCTGCGTGTCAAAGACATTTCACTCTCTTACAACATCCGTTGCCGCCAGTTCAAGAAATGGGGTATCAGCCGCGTACAGCCTTATTTTACCGCCAGCAATTTGCTGACCTGGACCAGCTATTCAGGTATGGATCCTGAAGTGAACCAATATGGCAACAGCGGTTCTGTACAGGGCATCGACTATGGAACTTACCCGCAGAGCAAATCATTCGTTTTCGGTATCAATGTTGAATTCTAAAAAAGGAAGAAATAACTTATGAAACTAAACCATATATATATATATAAAAGTATAGCTTGCGGTGTATTGTTGGCAATGACCGCAACCTCATGTGACTTGGACTATAATCCGGTAGACACCTACTCGGATGTAACGGAAGGAGTGAACAAAACTGATGAAAAGCCTATCTTCAACAGTGTGCAAGACGTGGAAACTTCAATGGTAACCCTTCACAAAAAATTTCGTGACCAGCAGGAGCACTGGTATGTCGACAAACTGCTTATCGGTGACGCTCATTCCGATAATGCCTACGCCGGAACAACGGGGGCCGAAGTGGTGCCTTACGAAACCAACTCCATTGAAGGCTCTAATTCTGTACTAAAACGTGACTGGGACCGTTTCTTAGGCGACATTGCCGTTGCCAACCGCATCATCGTGGGCTGTGACCAGCTCAAGGCACTCAGTGAAAGTGAACGCGGCAAGTATCAGTCACAAGCCAAGATATTCCGTGCCATGGTCATGTTCGATATGGTACGCTTATGGGGTAACTTCCCGGTCATCACTACCGTGGGCGGTGACATTACCGAAGACAACGTAGAAGAAATGTACCCGACCTATTTTCCTCCACAGAATACGGCTGAAGAGGCTTACGCCCAAATAGAGAAAGACCTGACTGAAGCAGTGGAAAACCCCAACACACCGACAAACGACACATCAGACAAGAGCATACTTACCAAATCGGTGGCACGTGCCATGCTTGCCAAGGTCTATGCAGAAAAACCTCTGCGCGATTATGCAAAGGTTATCAAATATGCCGATGAACTTGCTGCCGACGGCTTCGACCTCGTGGAAGACTTCAGCGACCTTTGGGCGTATGATACGGAAAAAAAAGACTGCCGGGTACGCAATACCAAGGAGGCAATTCTCGAAGCCCACTTTCCTCCCGGCTCCGGCAACTGGTGTACTTGGATGTTCGGCCGTAACTTGAGCAACTGGGATGAAAGTTTCACCTGGGCCAAATGGATTACCCCTTCCCGTGACCTTATCCGCCTCTATGAAGAGCAAGGAGACACGAAACGTTACAATGAATCTGTTGTATGGTATGACTGCGGATGGAGCAACTATTATCCGGCAGACCATTATGCCTTCATGTACAAATGCCGCTCTGCGTTCAACAGCATTATCTATCTGCGATATGCCGATATCCTGCTCCTCAAAGCCGAAGCAAAAATTATGGGAGAGGCTCCCGACCTGAACGGTGCAGCCGACATCATCGACCGCATCCGCAACCGCGCCGGACTGGACAAACTTCCACAAAGCACCCGCAGCAGTAAAGAAGCATTGCTCCAAGCTTATATGGACGAACGCCGCATGGAGCTTGCCTTTGAAGGACAGCGCTGGTACGACCTTTGCCGCCTCAATAAGGTAGAAGAAGTGATGAACGCCGTTTACGCCAAAGACAGCGGCCGCCATGCACAAGAAAATCTGTTCAATGAGAACTCCTATCTGCTGGCTATTCCCCAAGGAGCCATCGACCAGAACGAAAATCTGATACAGAACCCGGGCTATTAATACTAATGAGTAATATAAAAATCAATTGAATATGAATTTAAGAAATATATTCACTACCGCATTAGGCTGCTTCACCATACTGGCAGCCTGCGGCAATGACAATGACAGTAACATCACCCCTACACCGGAACCCAAGCCAGACCAACCCACGGAAGAGGCAAAGGATGTTACCCTCTATGTAACGAACACCAGTCGTACTTATGATTTGACAAAGTCCGGGCTGGCCTTCGGCACCGGAAGCAACATGTCACCTTCTACCGTGACACTTGACCCTGCCACCCGCTATCAGGAAATGGACGGTTTCGGTGCAGCCATCACCGGCTCTACCGGTTACAACCTGATGCAGATGACACAAGAGAACCGCACGAAGTTTCTGACTGAAACATTCTCGGACAAAGAAGGCTACGGCTTCAGCTATGTACGTATTGCCATCGGTTGTTCCGACTTCTCATTCAGTGAATTCACTTGCTGTGACGAAAAGGGGCTTGAGCACTTTGCCCTTCCGATGGAAGACACCAAATATGTGATTCCTATATTGAAGGAAATTCTGGCAATCAATCCTGCCGTCAAAATAATTGCCGCTCCCTGGACATGTCCGAAGTGGATGAAAGTGAAAAGCCTGGAGGAACGTGTACCCTTTGACTCATGGACCAGCGGACACTTGAACCCCGAATATTACAGAACGTATGGCGACTATTTCGTAAAATGGATACAAGCTTTCGAAAAGGAAGGCATCAAAATCCACGCTGTGACTCCGCAGAACGAACCGCTGAACCACGGTAACTCAGCATCCTTGTTCATGGGATGGGAAGAAGCCCGTGACTTCATCAAGACCGGCCTGGGCCCTGCCTTCAAAGAAGCCGGAGTTACTACAAAGATTTATGTTTTCGACCATAACTACAACTACGACAATCTGGCCGACCAAAAAAGTTACCCTACCAAGATTTATGATGATGCGGAAGCCTCACAATACATTGCGGGCGCTGCCTACCATAATTATGGCGGTAACCGTTCTGAGTTGCTGAATATCCACAAACTCTATCCCAACAAGGAACTGCTTTTTACGGAAACCTCCATCGGTACTTGGAACTCCGGTCGCGATTTGGAAGCACGCCTGCTTAACGATATGGAAGAAATAGCATTGGGAACAGCCAACAACTGGTGCCGCGGCACCATTGTGTGGAATCTGATGTTAGACAGTGACCTGGGACCGGTAAGCCCCTCAGATGGTTCTTGCAAGACCTGCTACGGTGCAGTGGATATTGACAATACAAACTATTCTAAAATTGTCCGTAATTCCCATTATTACCTTATCGGGCACATGTCTTCAGTCGTGAAACCGGGAGCTGTACGTATCGGAACGACCGGTTACACAGCCAACGGAATCACCTACTCCGCCTTCGAGAATACGGACGGTACCTATGCATTCGTATTGGCAAACAACAATGCAGATGCCAAGCGAATCACCGTAAGCGACGGCACACACTACTTTTCCTACGAAGTTCCGGCCAAAGCAGTCGTTTCTTACCGTTGGAAAAAATAAAACTAATAATTTAAACAGAAGATTATAATGAAAAGCTTAAAATACTATCTAATGGCATTGGCAGGCATAGCCATGCTGAATGCTTGCAGCGATGACGATCCGGTTCCCGGCAACCCGACAATGGACTTTCAGGCAGAACCTTCTTCAGCCTTGTTCGGAGACAGTCTGCCTTTTACAATCAAGGCATCGGACGCAGATGTACCCCTTTCCACGTTAAAAGCGCGGTTATACTTCAGCGACGAAATGGTGTCAGAGACTATAATCCGTACAAAAGTAAACGGTCAAGACTATACCGGGAAAATATATGTTCCCTATCTGGCAAATATTCCCAACGGAACAGCTACATTGAAGTTCATTCTGCAGAACATCAATTTCACAATTACAGAAAAAAGCTATGACGTGGCGCTGAGTCGTCCGGACTTCCCCTACCTAACTCTGATTTCCGGAGACCAAGAATACCGCATGGAAAAAGTCGCAGCCAATCAGTATAGCGTGACCGGTGAATTTGCACAAAAAGTGAAAGGTTACATCAAAGCTCCTAAAGTAGGCGCCAACGGGAATGAAATCAACTTCGGATGGAGCAACGGTGCCATTACACAAGGTACCTCCAGTGAAATTACCTTCTCCAATCTGTCAGCTGGAGAATATTCCATCTCCTTCAATACGTTGACTTATGCAGCCGCTCCTTTCGTGAAACTACTGCTGAACGGTTCTGAAATGGAGATGGTGGATGATGACCATTACAGCATCGACCTCAATCTGAAGCAAGGGGACAACATCACTGCAGACATTCCCAACTTCGACCAATATTGGATAGACCCCGACTTCTTCGAAAAGAATGAAGACGGTTCGCTGAAGTTCCTGCCCATCGATGGAACTTATCGCGTCATTGCCAACCTGGCCCTGAATTATCTGGAAGTATTGAAAATGAACGGAACAAGCACCGCCACTCTGAACGATGACGGAACCGGCGCCCTTTGGATTATCGGTGACGGTATCGGTAAACCTTCCGTAGCGACCAATGCCGTAGGTTGGACTACAGAAAAAGGTCTCTGCATGTCACAGATTGAAGCGAAGAAGTATCAGGTAACAGTAGTAGCGGGAGAGCAAATCAAATCTGATGACATCAACTTCAAGTTCTTCCACCAGCAAGGTTGGGGAGGTGAATATAAAAACGATGCCTTGTCTACCACCAGTGACTTAGTATTTATAGGTGACAGTACCAACGGACGTGATGCCGGCAACTTGGGCCTCGTAGAAGGCAAAAGCCTGGAAAACGGTGTCGCTTACCGGTTCACAGTTGACGTAACGGCAGGTGTCTCTTCGGCAGTTCTGACAGTAGAAAAGGTAGAAAGATAGACGGATAACGCAGAAGATTAACTAAATGAGAAAGGGGCTGGCTCTATAAAAGAGTTCAGCCCCTCTTGTTTATGCAGAATATATGTTCCGGATTTAGCTTAAACCTTCTTTCGCCTCCTCTTGTGGAATACGTACCGAAGTGTAAAGCTCAAGAATGGCGGCTATCGTCAGAGACACAATCCATTCATTGCCCCTTGTAAAGAGCATGAATGCCCCCGTAAGCACCAGCAAAAGCGCACCGAATATTTGCTGTCGGCGCAGGCGTTTGACAGTGGGACTTTTACATTTGGACGGAGAATTAATTTGGGCCAAAGCAACCATCGTAGCGCCGATAGTATATATATAAGGTGAAAGAGGCCAGCCCGTGATATAAACGGCAGCTCCTGCCAAGAGCATCACGGCCCCTACTGCGAAAAGGGCGGGTATCAGTTGTTTCATTCTTCTATATCTTCTTCAAATACATAAATATCCTCATTGGGCTTTTTCATCAGATACTTCTCACGGGCAATCCGTTCGATGGCACCGGAGTCGACGGCAAGCTCATTGAGCCGTTCGGTATTCTCCTCGTATTCCTTGCGGTACTTTTCTATTTCATCGCGCAGACGGCTTTCTTCCCGGGCGTAACCCAAACGGCGTACAACACTGTTCTCATCCAGGAACCCGATAATTACAGCAAACAACGCAAGCGTAATCAGATATTTATGCTTGCGGACAAAAGACCAAAGAGAAGCAAGTTTATCCATCTCGTTATCTACTATTTAGCAATTGATCATTCATGATGGAGCTTGTCCATCATATAACTTCACGTCACAAAGATAAGAGGAATAACCGAAAGATTTCTTTTTTTTGTGTACATTTGCACAAAAAGCAAAGAATATCCCAAATATGGAAAACTATATCGTATCTGCACGGAAATATCGTCCCTCGACCTTTGAGTCCGTAGTAGGCCAACGTGCACTGACCACTACCTTGAAGAATGCCATTGCCACCGGAAAACTGGCGCATGCCTATCTTTTTTGCGGTCCAAGAGGCGTGGGAAAAACAACTTGTGCCCGTATCTTTGCTAAAACAATCAATTGCATGAGCCCCACAGCAGACGGTGAAGCATGTAACCAGTGTGAATCCTGTACTTCCTTCAATGAGCAGCGCTCCTACAATATCCATGAGCTGGATGCCGCCTCAAACAACTCTGTGGATGACATCCGCCAATTGGTGGAGCAGGTACGCATTCCACCTCAGATAGGCAAATACAAAGTATATATCATTGATGAGGTACATATGCTGTCCGCCTCGGCTTTCAATGCTTTCCTGAAAACACTGGAAGAGCCTCCACGCCATGCCATATTCATCCTTGCCACTACCGAGAAGCACAAGATATTGCCCACCATCCTTTCACGCTGCCAAATATATGATTTCAGCCGGATTGGTGTGGAAGATACCGTAGCACACCTCGCATATGTCGCCTCCAAAGAAGGTATCACTGCTGAACCGGAAGCGTTGAATGTCATTGCCCTCAAAGCAGACGGCGGTATGCGCGACGCACTATCCATCTTCGACCAGGTGGTAAGCTTCACCGGAGGACACATCACCTATAAGAGCGTGATTGAAAACCTCAATGTGCTGGACTATGAATACTACTTCAAACTAACCGGATTCTTTCTTGAGAACAAAATCAGTGACGCGTTGCTATTACTGAATGATGTGCTCAACAAAGGCTTCGACGGCAGCCACTTCATCACCGGACTTTCATCCCACCTGCGCGACTTGCTTGTCAGCAAAGACCCGGCGACACTGCCGTTGCTTGAAGTGGGCGCAAGCATCCGCGAACGTTACCAAGCACAAGCACAGCAATGCCCCCTCCCTTTTCTTTACCGTGCCATGAAGCTCTGCAACGATTGTGACCTGAACTACCGTGCCAGTAAAAACAAACGGCTACTGGTAGAGCTCACTCTGATACAAGTGGCACAACTGACCGCCGAGGAGGACGACGGTGCCAATGGGCGCAGCCCTAAACAAGCTATAAAACCCATATTCACGCAGCCTGCCGCCGCTCAGCAGCCACAGGCCACTGCTGCCATGCCCCAACAAACCGTACAGCCGGCAGTACAGACAAACAGCACTCCCCAACCTGCTGCCACGCAGCATAGTAATGCAACAACTCCACATGCCACACCTGCTGCCGTATTAATGGCGCAAGGGAGAGAAGAGAAAAAAATTCCGGTCATGAAAATGTCCGGATTAGGGGTCTCCATCAAACGCCCCCATATAGAAGAGGAACAAAGAAACCCTTCATCTAACCCTACTGCCGCCCACCAAGCAGCACAACCGGAAGAAGACTACATCTTCAATGAAAGGGATTTGAACTATTACTGGCAGGAGTATGCCGGACGTATGCCCAAGGAGCAAGTAGCCATAGCCAAGCGCATGCAGAACATGCGCATCACTTTAATAAATGACACAACTTTTGAGGCTGTGGTAGACAATGAAATCGTTGCCAAGGAATTTACCGGCATGATACCCACTCTGCAAAATTACCTACGTACCCGGCTAAAGAACCGCAAAGTCACCATGACTGTCCGGATTAGTGCTCCTACTGAAAAGGTACGTGCCTACGGACGCGTTGAAAAATTCCAGATGATGGCACAAAAGAACAGTGCCCTATTACAACTAAAAGAAGAGTTTGGTTTGGAACTGT
>ERZ791917.1517-NODE-1517-length-12600-cov-14.361658_pt1 | contig 12600 bp, 14 predicted proteins | sample MGYA00510138_ERZ791917 | MGnify/ENA primary metagenome ERZ791917 (study PRJEB30046, sample SAMN00792102) | human gut metagenome | study: EMG produced TPA metagenomics assembly of the A metagenome-wide association study of gut microbiota in type 2...
TTAAATTCTGTCTTAGATTTCGTATCCCCCAATTTTCCGTGATGAGCCCTTTTTTTTGAACTCCAGCTTTATTCCCTTTTAGCACTGGGCGTGGACTGTTCCTCCGCCAGCATCATTATCTACCCCTTATTTCCCCAGATCCCGTTTGGCAAGCTCAATTCTGCGGCTGACCAAATCGGGGACGGTGTCGGACAGACTGGCGCCTTTGGAGCGGTTGCAGTGTTTGCAGATGCACTGGAGGTTGCCTCTGGTGTTGTTGCCGCCGTATTTTTGGGGGATAATATGGTCGATGTCCATATCTCCTTTTCTAAAATGTCTGCCGCATTTTTTGCACACGTACCAGCCGTGATTGGAGTCCACGTCTTCGAAGGCTCTGTCCCGATAGCGGCGATCGTTGTTGGTTTCTTTGCTCACGGCTTCTTTGAATGAATCAAAAAATCCCATTTTTTTCTCCTTTCAAATTTCCCCTACAACTGGAATTTTTATAATACTTTTGTTACTATTATAGATAACGAAATCTGAATGTTCAAGAGGTGTCCTGTCAGGGGCAGGGCGGTAATACCTGCTTGAACGGAAATGGGAGGAAATGACAGATGGGCTTTTGGAGTGCAGTAGGTTCTGTGGCCGGTACAGTAGTGCGGGAAGCAGCGGATAGTCTGGAAAGAAAGCAGCAGCGGATTCAGGACTATATGGACCGGTACGACTATTATGATGATGAGCGACTAATCCAGATTTACCGGGACGAGCATGCCGGCTACGAAAGACGGACCGCAGCCGCACGTCTGCTGAAGCAGCGGGGCTACGGCCGGCAGGGGTAAGGGACTTGCTGGCCGGGGAAGTGCATTGCTGCGCGGGCATTCAAAAAAGCAAATATGATGACATCGGCAATTCGCAAAGCTCGGAGGCTTAGGATATGCACGCAAAAGGCTGGGACCTATGGGTCCTGGTCTTTTTTTATAGGCCGGCGGTTTTTCTCTTGTTTTAGGCTTGTATTTGCTTTTGTAGGTTGGTCAGGAAGGCTTGGTTCAATCTTGTCAGGGTTTGGCCTGTTTTCCAGATGAGTTTTACGCCAAGGGTTTTTAGGGCTTTCAGAGGGACAAAGGCAAATTCTGCTAATTCCTGGTATTCGGCTTTATCCAGGGTGATGGCGATGCCGATGCCGGAGCGTACCATGGCCAGCATATTATAGTTCATATCGTAATAACCGGCCACACGTATGCCTGGGACGTAGTGGTTCAGGTATTTGCTTAAATCGGATATAACGTCAAGCTGCTGGGGCAGCAGGACGCGGCGGTGCCTCAGGTCCGCGGCAACCAATTCGGGTTTGGCGGCCAGGGGGTCTTTTGCGGGGACTACGGCGCCCCAGTGATTGGTATAGGGCAATTCCAGTGATTCGTAGGGGGACAGGTTGTCGTTGGTCCAGACTACGCCAAAATCCAACAGGCCCAGATCGATGTCACGGAAAATCTTGTCGGAAGCCAGGGTCTGGTAGTCCAGTTTGACGCCCGAATGGTGTTCAATCAAGGGGAGGAGGGCGGAGAGAATCAAGGCATTGACGGCGCCTTCGCCGATGCCGATTCTCAGGGTGCCTGACAGGGATTGGCCTGCCAGGATTTTTTGCTGGGTGTCTTGGGTGAGCCGCAGGATTTCCTGTGCCCGCCGGTAGAGAAAATTGCCATCTTCGGTCAGGGAGATTTCTCTGCGCCCGCGCTGGAACAGGGTGACGCCCAGTTCTTGCTCCAGGTCCATAATCTGCCGGGAGAGGGTGGACTGGGAGATATGCAGCAGCTGGGCTGCTCTGGTAATGCTTTTCTGCTGGACAATGGCAATATAGTATTCTAAAACTCTGATTTCCATAGGAAGGTCCTTTCTACCGTTTTTCTTTAGTGTACCATGACTATTATACATGGTAAAGCATCGAATATAACTGTTTTACATTCTATCGGTCAGCTAATACAATGGAACCATAGAACGTGAAAGAAAATGGTACTGTCCGAAAGGAGTTTGCAATGAATTTAAACACCAAGTATAAAGCAAAATTAACGGAGCAGCTGATGCTGACCCAGGAGTGGGACAAGACTTTCCCCAAAAGCGAACAGGTGGACCAGGCAAAGGTGCAATTCGTGAATCGTTTTGGGATTACTTTGGCGGGGGATTTGTATATGCCCAAGGGGGCTGCGGCAGGGCTGCCGGCGCTGGCGGTGGTGGGCCCCTACGGCGCCGTCAAGGAACAGTCCGGCGGGTATTATGCCCAGAAACTGGCGGAGCGGGGGTTTGTTACCCTGGTTTTTGATCCGTCGTTTACCGGGGAATCCGGCGGCAAGGTGAGAAATATTTCAGCGCCGGATATCAATCTGGAGGATTTTGCCTCTGCCATTGATTATCTGGAAGCCTTGGAGGTGGTGGATAGCAGCCGCATTGGCGTGCTGGGAGTCTGCGGCTGGGGCTGCTATACTTTTCCCCTGGCTGCCATAGATACCCGGGTGAAGGCCGTTGTCAGCGCCACTATGGGGGTATTTGATACGTTCACTAGCGGCAAGGAGCGGCTGGCAGGCCGTCGGGCCTTAAATGAAATTCGCAGCAGACAGGCCCAGGGGGAGGCGGTACCGGTACTGATTACGGTGCCTGACATTACGGTGGATTCCCCAGATTATATGAAAGACTATTATGGTTATTACCGCACGGCTCGGGGTTATCACAAGCGCTCGGTAAATTCTGGTTGCGGTTGGAATCCTACGACTTTCCTGAGCCACTATACCAACGACATTTACGCCTACGCTGACGAAGTGACCCAGCCCTGTCTTTTGGTCCATGGGGACCAGGCCTGGTCCTATCAGCAGTCGGTGAAGATGCTGAAACGACTGACCCAGGCGGCCAGCAAGGAGCTGGTTACCGTAAAGGGGGCCACCCACTGTGACCTTTATGACGGCGGGGACAATGACTATATTCCCTTTGACCGGATTGAAGAATTCCTGAAGCAGAATTTATAGCGGGGAGAGGAGAGCGTATGGAATATAAAGTATTGGCCAACGGCGTGAAGCTGCCCATGGTGGGTTTTGGGGTTTTTCAGGTGGATGAACAGGTTTGTGAACAGGCAGTACTCGATGCCCTGGAAACCGGGTATCGCCATATCGATACGGCCGCAACGTATCTGAACGAGGCGGCTGTAGGCCGGGCCATTGCCAGCAGCGGTATCAAACGGGAAGACCTTTTTATCACCACCAAACTCTGGGTGCAGGACCACGGGTACGAGAATACCAAACGGGCCTTTGCCAAGAGCTTGCAGAAATTAGGGCTGGAGTATTTGGATTTATATCTGATTCACAAGCCCTATGGGGATTATTACGGCGCCTGGCGAGCGCTGGAAGACCTGTACAAGGAAGGCTTAATCCGGGCAATTGGGGTCACCAGTTTCTCCAGTGAGCGCCTGCAGGACCTGTTCCTGCACAATGAGATTAAGCCCATGGTCAATCAGATTGAAACAAATGTCTGGTTCCAAAGAAAGGCGGAAGAAGCGTTTCTGAAGAAGGAAGGCATTGCCCAGGAAGCTTGGGCACCTTTTGCAGAAGGAAAGAACCAGGTATTCCAACAGCCGGTACTCAAGGCAATCGGCAGCAAGTATAACAAAACCGTGGGGCAGGTGATGCTCCGCTGGCTGCTGCAGAGAGGAGTGTCCGTAATTCCGAAAACGGTGAAGAAGGAACGGATGCGGGAGAATCTGGACGTATTCGATTTTGCACTTTCTGACGAAGACCTGCGTGCCATTGCGGCGCTGGATACTGGAAAAAGCACGATTCTTGATGACCAGGATCTGGAAACGGCCAAATGGGTGGGTACTGTCACCTATGATTTATAAAAGGAGGGCAATCATATGCCGTATATTGCAGTGAAAGCATTTCCCAAAGACGAAGAAACCAAGAGAAAAGTAGTGGAACAGATCAATGAGATTTTCCTGAAGACCTGGGGCTGCCCCCAGGAAGCCATCACCATTTCCCTGGAGGAGGTTGCACCGGCGGAATGGAATGAGAAAGTGCGGGAGCCGGAAATACTGCCCAAGCAAAAACATATGCTGATTTTGGATGGGGAAAAGAAGTATTGAGAAGGCTGCGGGGAGAGAATGTCGTATTCCAGAGAACCCCCTGAGAAATAGCTTAGCATTCCAGCTGCGGCCAACTGATTTTAGTCCTATAGGGAAAACTCCCTGAGCGAAAATGCTCAGGGAGTTTTTTTTATGCCAGATTTGAAAATCCCACGCTATACATAGGGTTCTGGTAAGCTTTTACTATACTAAAAAATCCTCCTTCAGTAAAATGAAGATGGCTACCAACCACTTCATTTCGGAAGGAGGATGTCCTAAATGGATATTTCAAGTTTAGCACATACAACATAGCGGTATAAATATCATATTTTTTTGCACCTAAATACAGACGCCTGGTGATTAGGCCAAATCTGTAAGGGGCCGCAGCGGTATTGGCGCTGACTGCGGAGTGTAGTACTGTGGGAACCCCATCCTGGCCGCGCTTTACTCTTGGGGCGCGGCCTTTCCTTCCCCTTCTACAGTGCGCGATGCGGCGCACTGTTAAGGGGAAGGCAAATGGCCGGGGGCCGAAATGATAGGGCTGAACTTCAACCCTCACAAAAAAACGACTTGCGAACTGTTGGGCTCGCAAGTCGTTTTGGATGTTCTTTATAACCGTATCTTAATAAACTTCCTCAGTCAGTCCTGCGGACTGACGGCCCCTACACGCTTGCAGGGGCCAGTCTTAGGCCTATACGAGTCATGTGCATAACGGGTATAGCAAGGCAACATAATTCGTAAATACCGGCACTATCCTGGTCTCTCACTTGACCAGTAGCGGTATAGAATGCTTCCTGAGTGGTTCGCCGTGCTCCGTTCTCCTTCGTCCTGCGGGTTCGGCTCACGGACGGCTATCACATAGGTCGCATATACCAAATGTCCTCGGGAAAATGCATTGACATTTGGATGCGACCGTAAAGCGTGTAGGAAGTGGCACCGGTAGGTGCCGATAGAAGTTTTATTATTTCACATACAGTGCGCGGAGCGGCGCACTGTTAAGGGGAAGGCAAATGGCCGGGGGGCCGAAATGATAGGGTTGAACCTCAACCCTCACAAAAAACGACTTGCGAACTGTTGGGCTCGCAAGTCGTTTTGGGTTTTTCTTATATTTATTCGTCGTCTTCGTCTATATCTGCGTTTGGTAGGGTATTTTCTCCCGTAATGGTCAGGTGTTCTTTTTCGGCGCTGTGGACGCCTTCCAAGAAGACCAGGATGGCCAGGTTGTAGCTTTCTTCGATATCTACGGTAAAGTAGGTGAAGTAGCCTGCGCGTTCTTGGTTGATGAAGCCGTGCAGGATGGCCCGGAATACTCTCTGGAGGTGTTTCATGCGGTTTTCTTCCAGGGAGAAGGTCTTCAATACTTTGACCACGGGTTCGGTGACCATGGAAACGGCGGTTTGGAGGATTTCGTTTTCCGAGGTGGGGATTTCCATAATCAGGGCATACAGGGCATGGTGCTTTTTGGCAAATTTCCGGTAGGCCTGGGCCAGGGCTATGACGGCTTCGTCCCGTTCTTTCCGGCCGATGGCCTGCATCATTTTGGTATGCTGGGTGTTCAGGGCATACAGTCCTACCTCGGTGATCAGGGCATCCAGGTTATCATAATGCTTGTACAGGGAGGCGGTTTTCACGCCCAGGGTGTCCGCCAGCAGTTTCATGGTGAATCCTTTGATTCCGGTGTCTTCAATAATCTTAATGGCGTTTTGCAGGATAATTCCTTTTGTCAGGCCTTTATGATACATGATGCTCCCCTCCTTAGGCAGGCTTTTTCTTTTATTCTAATGCTAAGAGGGATAACTTGTCAAATTTTCTCAAAATTGCAGTTTTGTCTTCCTAAAATTGTTCCATACGCTATATAATATGGTTATAATTATTATTGTCAGGAGGCGCTCCTATGGAACTACGCACTCTTCAATATTTTTTGGCCATTGCCCAGGAAGAAAATATGACCCGGGCGGCGGCTCAGCTGCACGTTTCTCAGCCGTCCTTGTCCCGGCAGCTGGCTCAGTTGGAACGGCAGTACAAGGTGCAGCTATTTATACGGGATAAGCATCGGCTGATTCTTACGGATGCTGGGCGGCTGCTGCGGCGGCGGGCCCAGGAGATGCTGCTTCTGGCGGACAAGGCGGAGCAGGAGCTATTGGGGAATCATTTGGTAGCGGGAAATATCAGTTTTGGCTGCGGGGAAACCAAGAATGTGGCGGTGCTGTCCCAGCATATGGCGGCGTTTGGCCGGATACATCCAGAGGTGACGTTTTCGCTATTTACCTTGATTGCTGACGAGGTAAAAGACCGGCTGGCCAATGGGACCTTGGATTTTGGCCTGGTGCTGGAGCCGGTGGATATCAGCACCTACAATTATCTTCAGTATCCTATTCCGGAGTCCTGGTGCGTGCTGGTGCGGAAGGATTGCCCGCTGGCGGCCAAAGAGGTGGTAACGCCGGAGGATCTGATAGGGTATCCTCTGATTATGGCTCAGCGCCGTTCGGTGCGCAACGAACTGGAGCATTGGTTCGGCCCTGCTTTTCCTCAGGTGCATATTTGGGTCACCAGCAATCTGTCCTACAGCAATCGGTCCCTGATGGTGAAAAATGGCCTGGGGGTGGCACTGGCCCACGAATTTGAGGGCATGGATCCGGAGCTGCGGCAGATTCCGCTCTCTCCGGGGTTGATAGACCAGACGTACCTGGTGTGGAACAAGTACCAGGAATTGTCTCCGGCGGTGGGGGCTTTTGTGGATTATGCCCGGCAGCAGTTGGAAGGGACGGGAGATGAATAGGGGCGGTAGCCCTAAAGCTTTTAGGCGTATAAGCAAAGGTGCGGTGAGAAAGGAAACTTTTTGAGTTAGAGTTGCACTATGCTTGGTAAAACTTCCTCAGTCATCCCTGCGGGCTGACAGCCCCTTAGTGGTTCGCCGTATTCCAGTCATTTTCGTCTTTCAGACTCAATTCCTGGACGGCTATCGCATGGCTCGCGTGTACCAAACAGCTTCTAGAATATCTGTGACGCTGTTTGGACGCGACCGCAACGCTTGAAGGGGCCGGTCTTAGGCCCATACTGGTCATGTGCTAAATGGGGTTAGTGCAGGAATGTAGGTGGTTGCCCCATCCTGCAATGCCTGCGGCATTGCTTCCTTCCCCGCCTTGGAATGTTGTTGGGCGGAGAAGGCAGGCGGCCGGGGGCCGCTAATACCATGGGTGGGCCCTTCGGCGGTTGGTGCGGTCTGCAAACTTCCTGGTGATGGTGCGGAGAATCCTCGCTCAGTCCTTTTTTAATATCTGTGCGGTCGGCAGGGGCTAGTACTGATGCAGGGTTTTGAGAAGCAATCACAGAAAATTTGCCCGTGGGCAAATTTTTGCTGGAGAAAACTCGGTACCGGATTTTTGGTCGTGCGGTCGGCGGAGTGTAGTGCGGGGCCGAATTATAAACTTCCTCAGTCATCCCTGCGGGCTGACAGCCCCTTCACGTTTGAAGGGGCCGGTCTTAGGCCCATACTGGTCATGTGCGAAACGAGTATAGGAAAAGAAGTCATAGTACGTAGAGAAGTGCAATAACCCTCTTTGTCATTTGACCAGTAGGTGAATGGAATGCTTTCTGAGTGGTTCGCCGTGCTCCGTCCTCCTTCACCCTGGGGGCTTGCTTCTTGGGCTGCTATCACATGGCTCGCGTGTACCAAACAGCTTCTAGAATATCTGTGACGCTGTTTGGACGCGACCGCAACGCTTGAAGGAGGCATACAAGGCCTCAACTGGTCAACTATTGGTTGAATTGTAGCATTAGTATCGATAAGCTGTGAAACTATGATTGGTTTGAAGGGACCTAATAAGGAAGAAACGGATGGTTTTGGCTCTGCAATTGGCAGGGTCAGAATCATCCGTTTTTGTTTAGGTTTGCTTTATTCTTTTTTGCTGTTTTCCTGCTGGCACAGGGCTTTCAGGCTGTCCAAGAACAGCTGGCTGGTTTTGGACAGGAGGCGGTATTTTTTCCAGACGACTACGGCGTGGATTTCCATGGGGGGATCCAGGGGGATGAATTTCATTCCGGGGTCGTACTGGGAGGGGAGGTCGCCTACGCAAAAGGCGTTGGCGACCTGGGCTTTTACCAGGTGGGAGGCGTTGCCCAGCAGGTCATTGCGGCCTACAATATTCAGGTCATCGGCGCTGAGCTGGCCTCTAGCCCAGCGGACCAGGTCGAAATTCCGGGTTTTGTACCGGGCGGGGTAGAGCAGGGGCATATTCTTCAGGTCCTCGGGGGTGATTTTATCCAACTTGGACCAGGGGCTGCCCTGCCAGGTAAAGATGCCCATACGGTCGCAGCCTGGCAGCCGGAGGGATTCGTATTTGGTAATATTGATGGGTTCCAGGAGCACGCCAAAATCAAACAGGCCGTGTTCCAGTTTTTCTTCGATGGTATCGGCATTGCCGGTGGAAAATTCACAGGTAATGGCCGGGTACTGCTGGTGGAGCTGGCTGAACAGCTGGGCAATCCAGTGCATCAGGTGGGTTTCTCCTGCTCCGATGCGGATGCAGCCGTTGATTTCTACTTCATCGTTTTTCAGTTCTTCTTCTGTCTGGGACACCAGGGACAGAATTTCTTCCGCTCGCTGGCGCAGGTGCATACCTTCCTCGGTGAGAATGGTGCTGCGGTTGCTGCGGATGAAGAGCTGTTTGCCCAGTTCCCGTTCCAGGTCGGCAATCTGCCGGGACAGGGTGGGCTGGGTTACGTGGAGCACATTGGCGGCTTCCGTTATATTTTCTTCCCGGGCAACGGCCAGGAAATAATATAGGGTACGTAGTTCCATATCTTCACCTTCTATAAAGAGTTCACTGTTTTCTTATATTGTACTTGTTTTAGGGCGGAAACACAATACGCAAATTGTATACTGAAAAGTGCAGAATAAGCATTTTACATCATTTTGCCCACTTGGTATCATGATAGGGAAGAAACGCTGCCTTTTGCAAAGCAGCAGTATCTGGCCCCCGGGGGCCAGCTTCAGGGAGAAGAAAATCTATGAAAAAGCTGTTGATTGTATATTATTCCTGGTCCTGCGGGAACACCAAGCGGATTGCAGAGCTGCTGCAAAAGGAAACGGGCGGAGCGCTGCAGCGGCTGGAAACAGTAGTGCCCTATGAGGGTTCTTATAATGACGTGGTGGCCCAGGGCCAAAGGGAAGTGAACCGGCATTACCAGCCGGCCTTGAAACCGCTGGAAAAGGATCCTAAGGACTATGATATTATTGTGCTGGGTACGCCTACCTGGTGGTATACCATGGCGCCGGCCATGAGCACGTTCCTGGCGGAGCATTCCCTGGCAGGAAAAACGGTGGTGCCCTTCAGTACCCACGGGGGCTGGCCGGGACACGCCATTAAAGACCTGGAAGGGGCGGCCAAGGGGGCCAAGTGCCTGCTGCCTAAGGAAGTGCAGTTTGACTCCACCGGCGGGGATCAATTGATCACCCCGGAGAAGGAACTGGAGGCCTGGTGCAGGGAGGTGGCGGCGCTGTGACGCAGGAATGGGATAAGGTCCGGCAGAATCTGGCGGACGCCGGGTGCCCGGACTCTTTTGTGGCCACCTATCAGGTGCTGGAAAACACGGAGGAAAAGATTTCCTCTCTGCGCCGGTACCGGCGGGAACTATTGGGAAAAATCCATGACGAACAGAAAAAACTGGACTGCCTGGATTATCTGATTTATACCTTACAGAAAGAAGGAAAAACAGAATGACAACTTTGGAAGACATCAAGAAGGAAAGCCCCTTTGCTATGGGGGGAGAGAATGTGGATTATGCCAAGTTTTTTGACGGCACCAGCTATTTGAATATGCTGTCCCTGAAGCAAGTGGTGGTGGGCAACGTGACTTTTGAACCGGGCTGCCGGAACCATTGGCACATCCATCACGCCACCAAGGGCGGCGGCCAGATTCTGCTGGTAACCGCTGGCCGGGGCTATTACCAGGAATGGGGCAAGCCGGCCCAGGAACTGAAACCGGGCGATGTGGTGAATATTCCTGCCGGGGTGAAGCATTGGCACGGGGCTGCTCCTGACTCTGCTTTCCAGCATCTGGCCATTGAAGTGCCGGGAGAAGGCACCAGCAATGAATGGTGCGAGGCTGTGGATGAAGAGGAATATAAGAAGTTGAAATAAGAATTGAATAAAATCCTGACTGGGGAAGTGGTCTCCAGTCAGGATTTTTTAAATCAGGATTTTTGGTTTAGGATTAAGCATTAGAAAAACTTATCAAATACGCCGGAAAGTCGAATTGCTCCTGGGAATTCTGCTTTATATAATTAAGGCAAGAATACAAAGGGAAGCAGGATTCCCAGAAGGAGTATAGAATGATGGATAAAGAAGTAATGCTTGTGACCGGCGCTGGACAGATTAGCATGGCCATTGCCCGGAGAGTGGGGTATGGCAAGAAAATCGTCATGGGCGACAAAAATATAGAAAATGCCAAGGCCATTGCCCAGATTATGAACGGGGCGGGGTATGACGTGGAGGTGCTGGAGATGGACCTGTCTTCCCGGGAGTCCATCCGGCGGCTGATTGCCAAGGGGCAGGAGTATGGGCCCATTACCCGGCTGGTGAATGGGGCGGGGGTATCGCCCTCCCAGGCACCTATTGAAGCCATCCTGAAAGTGGATTTGTACGGCACGGCGGTGCTTCTCGAGGAAGTGGGCAAGGTGATTGCTCCTGGGGGCTGCGGGGTGACCATTTCCAGCCAATCGGGCTGGCGGATGCCCCAGCTGACGCCGGAGGAGGACCGGGCTCTGGCCACGGCCCCCACGGAAGAACTGCTGCAGTTGGACCTGCTCCAGCCGGGCAATATCCGGGATACGCTGCACGCCTACCAGCTGGCCAAGCGCTGCAACGAAAAGCGGGTTATGGGACAGGCGGTGGAATGGGGGAAACGGGGCGCCCGGATTAACGCCATTGCTCCGGGGATTATTGTGACGCCTTTGGCCCTGGATGAATTTAACGGGCCCCGGGGAGATTTCTATAAGAATATGTTTGCCAAGTGCCCGGCAGGCCGCCCGGGGACTGCGGACGAAGTGGCCAATGTGGCCGAGCTGTTGCTGAGTGAACGGGCTGCCTTTATTACGGGGTCCACTTTTTTGATGGACGGGGGCGCTACGGCTTCCTATTATTACGGACCCTTGCAGCCGAAAGCTTAAAAAGGAGAGGATAGCATGAATGCTTTTACGTATCAATACAATACGAAAGTCCTGTTTGGAGAAGCTTCTGCGGTAAAGAACCTGCCGGCAGAACTGGCCAAGGTGGGGAAGACGGTGCTTTTGGCCTACGGCGGCGGTTCTATCAAACGGAACGGCATTTACCAGGAACTGCTGGGGCTGCTCCAGCAGGCGGGCAAGCAGGTGGTGGAATTTACGGGTATTATGTCCAACCCTACCTACGCCAAGGTGCAGGAAGGGGCGGCGCTGGCCAGAGACCGGAAGGTGGACTTTATTCTGGCCGTGGGCGGCGGCTCCGTGCTGGACTGCTGCAAGGTGGTATCGGCCCAGGCCAAGCTGGACGGGGACCTGTGGGACTACGAATACAGTGAGAAGAAGGTGCCCACGGAGTTCATTCCCATGGGGGCAGTGGTGACTTCCTTTGGCACTGGGGCAGAAATGAACAACGGGGCGGTCATCACCCACACGGACAAGAAGGTGAAGGGCGCTCTGTGGGGGGCTTTCTACAGCTTTGCAGTGCTGGATCCACTGTACACCAAGACCATGCCCTTTAGTCAGGTGGCTTCTGGGTCTTTTGATTCCCTGAGCCACTGCATGGAAACGTACATGGGTACGCCCCGGAGCACCAACCTGAGCGATGAAATCAACGAGGCCTGCCAGCGCAGCATTATCCGGAACCTGCGGGCCAGCGTGCAAAATCACGAGGATATGCAGGCCAGAAGTGAGCTGCTGTGGGCGGCGGCCATGGCGGAAAACGGTATGCTGAAACTGGGCAAAGTCACGGACTTTCAGGCTCATATGCTGGAACACCAGCTGGGAGCCTACACGGACTGCAACCACGGCCAGGGGCTGGCGGTAATCCACCCGGTGCTGTACCGGCATATGCTGGCAGAAGGGGCGGAGCAGTTTGCCCGGCTGGCGGTGAATGTGTGGGGTGTAGACCCGGCGGGGAAGACCCAGGCTGAATTGGCCCAGGCTTTTGTGGAGGCTCTAGGGGCTTTCATCAAAGAAGTGGGGCTGCCTACCAGTTTTGCCCAAATGGGCATTCCGGCGGACACCGACTGGAAGGCCATTGCGGACAGTACGGTGCTCACCGGCGGCTGCTGCAAGCGGTTTGGAAAGGAAGAGCTGCTGGCGGTGCTGGAGGAGTGTAAGTAAGGTAGTTTGTGCGGTCTGCGGACTTCCTGGCGATGGTGCGGGGAATCCCCGAGCGGTTCGCTGGCCAGAAATGATGGGGTTAAACCTCATCCGTCGCCTTGCGGCGCCACCTTCTCCACCCTGGTGTGCTCCCCGTCAAGTAGACAGTTCCTAATAATATAAACCTCTACGCCGCC
>ERZ791917.1519-NODE-1519-length-12560-cov-14.089244_pt1 | contig 12560 bp, 10 predicted proteins | sample MGYA00510138_ERZ791917 | MGnify/ENA primary metagenome ERZ791917 (study PRJEB30046, sample SAMN00792102) | human gut metagenome | study: EMG produced TPA metagenomics assembly of the A metagenome-wide association study of gut microbiota in type 2...
CATAAAAGAAGGATGGCAGAAATCTGCCATCCCACAATAAAACGTGAAGAGCCTATTAGGTGAAAACATGGAAAATTATAAGAAAATAAATGGCGGATTTCAGATTATATTAAGCAAGAAACTTTTTGAAAGAGAAACTATTTTTAGTATAGCATATAAATATAATAAGAAATTTTTTATAACATTCAATCCCATTGGAGAGGATGAAATATCTTTTGTTGTAAAAAATAAAGGTGAAGGTATGGAGCCGCTGCCAAGAGATCTTGAAAATATTATGGCTGATTTTATTGATGAACAACTGCGGATTGATATTTTAAGAAGGACACAATCTATTAGAAATCAGATATACGAAAAAGCCTTTTTTCCGTTGAGGACTATAAATAAATGAATATACAAGAATACCCGTTTTATTTTGATCATTATGGAGAGGATTTTATAGTTGTAAATCTTGTAGGAGAAGCAGTATTTCTCTCATATAACGATTTTGCATGTTTGGCAGCACAGCAGTATGAAAAACTCACAATAAGTGCAAAAGAAAAATTATATACACACCACATCCTTGGAAATTGTGAAGATAGTGAAACTATAGAAATGTTATTAGCAACAAAGTTGAGAAGTAGAAAAAGCTACCTTAATTATTTTACTTCCTTACATATGGTAGTTCTTACTTTGAGATGTAACTGCTTATGTGATTATTGCCATGCAAGTTCACAAGGAATATCTTGCAAAAACACTGATATGTCACTTGAAATTGCTGACAAGACATTAGATATTATTTTACAATCTCCTTCTGATGATATAAAAATAGAATTTCAAGGAGGTGAGCCCTCATTAAATTGGCCTGTATTGGAATTCTTTGTAATAGAAGGTGAAAAAAGAGTTAAAAAGCTGCCTTCTAAACGTCTCACTTTTGTAATTTGTACTAATTTATTTGAAATAACGGATGCTCAATTAGAGTTTTTAAATCGACATCATGTCGGTATTTCTACATCATGCGATGGGCCTAAAGAATTATATGACTTGCATAGAAAAGGAAGAAATGGAAAAAGTGCTTATGATTGTTTTACAAGTAATTTGAGTAGAGCAAGAGAAATAATGAAGGGTTCTGCTGTAAATGCATTGTTAACCGTTTCAAAAGATAACATCGATTGTTTGGAGAGAGTAATTGATTATTATGTACAGCATGACTTTGGTAATATATTTATCAGGGCGCTTAATCCATATGGATACGCAGTAAAAAATAAAAATGATTTAGGATATTCTACGAATAAGTTTTTAGAAAAATATAGGCAGGCTCTTCATTACATCATAGAACTCAATAAAAAGGGGATATTTTTTATAGAATCCTATGCAGCTTTACTGTTTCAACGCATTATGACTCCTTTTTCTACCGGATTTGTTGATTTGCAATCTCCGGCAGGAGCAGGTATTTCTGGAGCAATATATTATTATAATGGTGATGTATATCCCACTGATGAAGCTAGAATGTTAGCAACAATGGGAGACACCAGTTTTAAAATGGGAAATGTATGTGAAGATGCGTATTTAGATATTTTTAATTCCTCCATGATAAAAGAGTTGGTTTTAAATAGTTGCGTTGAATGCATGCCAGGATGTTGGACATGTGCCTATCAGCAATACTGTGGTGCTGATCCAATTAGAAATTTTGTTGAATCAGGGGATTTATTAGGCAAGCGGTATATAAGTCAATTTTGTGAAAAAAATAAGGGAATGATAAAAGTAATTTTGGATTTAATTAAAGAAAATGATCCCAAAACAATTGCAGTATTATGGTCTTGGGTATTTAGAAGACCTATGGAGGAATGGCAATGTGGCAAATAAAGGGTATAGCTAAAAATATTACTAATCCCATTATTGCTTCGTATTCACATAAGTCTAATATATTGAATTGGATTAAGCCTAAGTATATTAAAGAAACAAAAAAAATAAATGAAGTATACAGGTTTGCTAGTATATCTATGCTTGAACATGTAAATACACCATATCCAATTATCTATAATTTACCGGAAGAAGGAATGTTGGATATTAATGATGGAGATATATTAAAATTATGCCCTGATGGTACAGTGAAACGTGTATTTAATGCTAGTTCGACACAAAATGTACTGTTTGTAACTGAAGCATGTAATTCTCAATGTATTATGTGCCCACAACCTCAAACCCCGCTTGATTACTCCGATGAGGTCCTTGAAATTTTATCATGCATTCCTAAAAAAAGCTTGAGAGAAATATGTATTTCTGGTGGGGAACCTACTGTAGGAATTAAGATATTTGAAATTATGGAGACCTTGAAAAGATACACCTATGTAGAACCAATTATTTTGACCAATGGGAGAAAATTTAATAATAAGTCTTTTACCCAAAGTTTTATAGATAGGGCTCCTTTTAATACTGTATATGCGATTCCATTGTATTCTTCTATTCCAGAAGTACATGATAGAATCGTAGGGGTATCAGGTGCTTTTAGAGAAACTATAAACGGAATATATAATTTATCTGCATTTAGAGTTCCTATAGAAATTAGAATCGTCCTCACTAGTAAAAATGTGTTTAATTTAACTGAATTGGCAAATTTTATTGGGTGGAATTTACCAATGGCTGTGCATGTGGCATTAATGGGGATGGAAGTGTGTGGAAGAGCATACGACAATATAGAGGATGTATGGATCGAACCAAAATCATATATGCAAGAATTAATTGAAGCAACCAAAATATTGGATTATCGGGATATACCTGTATCAATTTACAATCTTCCTTTATGCCTATTACCTTACGAAATAAGAAAATATAGTACTTTTAGTATATCTCAGTGGAAACAAGGCTTTATTCCTGAATGTCAATCATGTACTATGAGAGATGAATGTAACGGAATTTTTACTAGTTCAAAAAAAATTCCAGATGGAATACATGCAATTTAAGATAAGTACAATATATACCAAGGATTCTACTTGAAGTAAACGCAATTATAGTCTTTTCGTCTATTATATTTGAAAGTTGTTCTTATTCTTCTTCCTGAGTACAACAAAAAATCAGGGGAAAGAACCGGCGCTAGACCGTGGAGCAATTCACAAAATTGAAATCTCCTGCCCAAAATCTGTATGATCTTGAGCAGGAGATTTCAATTTTACTTATTTAGTCCCGATACAGATGCAGCAGCAGCCGGCCCAGCTCCCGCATTTCGTCCCGGACTTTTTCCGGTCCGGTGATGACTACGCCGTCCTTCAGGGCTGTAATCCAGCCCAGGAATTGGGGACTGACGGCCACTTCTACGGTGGTCGTTACGTGATCCGGTCCATCGGGGATAATCATTACGTCCTGGCCAAACCGGTCGATGAGTACGCCTACCAGGCCGTTTTTGGCCCGCAGGTCAACCTTCACGGTTTCTCCGTTGAACATGCCAAAATGCATATTTGCGTAGCGGGCCAGGTCCAATTTCTCAAATTCTTCCTGGCCTTCCCGGGGTTCTTCCAGCTGGACCAGGTCCTTGATCTTGTCCACCCGGTAGTGTTTGATGCAGTCGTCGATGGGTTCGTAGGCCACCAGGTAGTAGTTGTCGTCGTTTAAGACCATGGCCCAGGGGCTGACCAGGAAGCGGCGGCCGTGGTTACGGGCCACCAGGGTTTTGTGGATGTTCCATTTCATATAATGGAAGGAAACCTGGACTCCGCTGTTGATGGCCTGGTGCAGCCGGTCGATGGTATAGTAGACGCTGCGGTTGATGGTTTTGGTCCGCCCGGTAATCAGTACCTGGCGCCGCAGGTTTCTGGCCATGGGCTTGCTGGCCAGCCGTTCCAGCTTGGCAATGAGTTCCTTGGACTTGGTATCGGAAATGAACTTGGCCGATTGGACAGAGTCGATGAGCATTTTCAGTTCCGGCAGTTCAAATTGGGGATTGATCAGCCGGTAGGTGTAGCGGATGCCTTCCTTGCTGGCTGCAATATCAAGACCAAAGGCCCGGAGCTCTTCGAAATCCTGGTACAGGGTCTTCCGGTCCACATGGATTTCCTGTTTGGCCAAAAATGCAGTAATGTCTGCCAGGGTTACCCCATGGTCGGCATCTGTTTCCTGGGTGAAATATTGATATAAAAGAAGAAGTTTGAGCTTTTGGTTAACGCCCTTGGTCATAATCGCTGCCTCCTGTTTAAATATCTGAAAAAAGCATACCATATTTTGGCCAAAACGGGTATCCATTTTTTTTATTTTTCCGGGATTCATGAGGAAATTTTTGCCCATAGAGTAAGAACATGGTATCATTATAAATATAGCAAAGTATTTTTCCAGAGAGATGGAGCGAACCACTATGGAACTACGAAAAAGCATCACCCTGCCTTCCGGCTTTTGCCTGGATTTCACCAATATGCTGGGACCAGAGCAGGTGACGGACAAAGAACTGGACCAATTACAAAATAAAATCACGGCGGCAGCCCAGGGCCTGCGGCTGATCCGGGAAACCGGGCAGGCGGTGCACCATCTGTCCAAGGACGGTACCCCGGAACCGGTGTATTTTACCCGGCTGCCCTATCTCCAAAAAGGCTACCCCAATACCCAGGAGCTGCTCCAGGAGCTGACGGACTTTGGCCAGAAGGTACGCAGCAAGTACGATGCGGTGGTCTTCTGCGGGGTAGGGGGCTCCTACCTGGGGGGCAAGGTGCTCTACGACTGCTTCACCAGTGAATACTGGGCCCGGGAAGACGGGCTGCGGATGCCCCGGATTTTCTTTAGCGGCAACAACCTGGACGCAGAGGACCTGGATTCTGTGATGAACCAGCTGCTCCTTCAGGCCCAGCAGGTACGCAATGGCGAGCGCCGGCCTTTGCAGGTGCTTTTGGTGCCCATTTCCAAATCCGGCACCACCCTGGAACCCACCACGGCCTTCCTGTATTTCTATGATACCCTGGAAAAGCAGCGGACCTTGTTCCGCATGGGGGTGGCGGTGGTCACGGACAAGACCCTGGAACAGGGGCCGCTCAACCGTCTGGCCCGGAAGTACGGCTGGCCGATTTTCGACGTGCCGGTGGGCATTGGCGGCCGCTTCAGCGTGCTGTCCACCCCGGGACTGATTGTGGCTGCGGTACTGGGCATGCACCTGGAAGAACTTCTCCAGGGGGCCCGGGATATGGACCAATGGTGCCAAAGCGAAAAGCCCCAGGAAAACCCGGCCTTCTATAATGCGGTGCTGAAATATGCTGCGGCCCAGTTCCACGGCTGCCATATTGAAATTATGATGCCCTACGCCATGCGGCTGAAGGCCCTGGGGGAATGGTATGTGCAGCTTTTGGCAGAATCCCTGGGCAAGCGTCTGGACCGGAAGGGGAACCCGGTGTTCTACGGCCGCACGCCGGTGGTGGCCATTGGCACCACGGATATGCACGCCCAGACCCAGCTCCACCAGGACGGCCGCCGGGACAAGGTGGTCCAATTCCTGTTCATCAACGATATGAAAAACAAGGTGTTCATCCACAACTCCTTCCCGGAAATCGATGGCTACCAGCGGTACGAGGGAATGGACGTGGGCCGGGCCCTGCAGATTGCCCTGGAAGCCAACGAGGAAGCCCTGGCCGGTGACCACCGGCTCAGTGCCCGCTACAATCTGCCTTACATGAACGAATATTTTCTGGGCCAGCTGTTCTTCTTCCTGATGCTGAGCATCGCCTACGAAGGGGAACTGGCCGATGTGGACGCCTACGATCAGCCAGGCGTGGAAATCTACAAGCGCATTATGCGCAATAAAATGGCGGACAACGCCTAAGAACCCAAGGAGGGATAGCTATGCTGGAAGTTGGAACCCAGGCTCCGGATTTTACCCTGCCGGACCAGGACGGACAAATGCATTCTCTGAAAGAGTATCGGGGCCAAAAAGTGGTGCTGTATTTTTATCCCAAGGACAATACGCCGGGGTGCAGCCGTCAGGCCAGCGGCTTTGGGGAGCTGTATCCCCAGTTTACCGAAAAGGGCGCCGTGGTGCTGGGGGTCAGCAAGGACAGCGTGGCCTCCCACAAAAAGTTCCAGGAGAAATACAACCTGCCCTTTACCCTGCTGTCGGACCCGGAAAAGACGGTGATCCAGGCCTACGACGTGTGGAAGGAAAAGAAACTGTACGGCAAGGTTTCCATGGGTGTGGTGCGCTCCACCTATCTCATTGACGAAAACGGCATCATTACCCGGGCCCTGGACAAGGTGAAACCCGGTGATAACCCGGCCCAGATGCTGGCCGAACTGTAATGCGCATCATCATCTCCCCGGCGAAAAAAATGCAGGAAGACCGGGAGAATACTCTGCCCCTGAGCCAGCCCGCCTTCCTCAGGGAAGCCCGGCAGGTGAAGGACTATTTGCAGGCTCTGACGCTGGAGCAGCAGACCCGGCTTTGGGGCTGCAATGACGAAATTGCCCAGCTGAACCATGAGCGGCTTCTTGCTATGGACCGGGAAACTTTCCGTTCTCCGGCCCTGTTGGCCTACCAGGGCATCCAGTACCAGTACATGGCGCCGGTGGTCTTTGCGGATCAGGAGCTGGCCTATATCAGCAGGCACCTGCGGATTCTGTCCGGCTTTTACGGGCTCCTGCGGCCCCTGGACGGGGTGGTGCCCTACCGGCTGGAAATGCAGGCCAAAGCCCAGGTGGCGGGCACCAAAAACCTGTACGCCTTTTGGGGGGACAAGCTGTACAAGGCCCTGCTGGACGAAAGCCGGATTGTGGTGAACCTGGCCTCCAAAGAATACAGCAAAGCCATTACCCCGCATCTGACGCCCCAGGACCAGCTGATTACCTGCACCTTTGGGGAGCTGGCAGGGGAGAAAATCGTCCAAAAAGGCGTCTACGTGAAAATTGCCCGGGGGGAAATGGTCCGGTACCTGGCCCAGGAAGGCTCGGACGACCCGGAAGTGCTGCAGCAGTTCCACGGCAGCGGCGGCTACCAGTATGACGCAGCCCGGTCTACCCCGGAAGAATGGGTGTTTTTGAAGAAATAAAAAGCAAAAAACGACTTGCCAACTCAAGAAGAGCTGGCAGGTCGTTTTTTATGGGATGGAAAAAGGAAGCAGGGCTGCAGGCAGTTCCAATTTTTTAAAAATGATAGGAATAGGCAAGAGCAGTGAGAGAAATGGTCTACCGGCAGGGCGTCTCAAAGGTCCATAATAACAGTAGGGAAAGCTGGAAAAACAACAAGGGGGTGGGGCTTTTCTCCTTTGTCCCCTTGATGCAATAGATAGCCAAATGGAAACGAAAGGAGCGGCGAAATGCTGAGAAAAAGGTTGTTTTATATCCTGGCAGTCCTGCTGACGGGCCTTACGGGCCTAATGGTGCCTGGGGAAGCAGCGGCTCCCAGCCAGCACTTGAAATTCAGTCTCACCCGGCCGCAGGTCCGGGCCATTTCGGATATTACGTATGCCCAGTATTTTGATTGGCCCAAGAGCTTTTTGAAAATGGATATTTTGCAGCCGGAAAGCAAGGAAAAGCTGCCGGCGGTGGTGTTTGTTACCGGCGGGGGGTTCACGGCTTCGCCCAAAGAAAATTATTTGCAGCAGCGGGTGCATCTGGCAGAGCACGGGTATTTTGTGGCCAGTGTAGAGTACCGGGTGATTCCCAATGGGATGTTTCCTGACCCAGTGGTGGACGTGAAGGCGGCCCTCCGGTATCTTCGGGCCCATGCCCGGGACTTTAATATTGATCCCAATCGTATGGCGGTCATGGGTGAGTCCGCTGGCGGCTACCTGGCCGCTATGGTGGGCACCTCCAACGGGTACAAGGCCTTTGACCAGGGGGACAATCTGGACCAAAGCAGTGACGTGCAGGCCGCCATTGATATCTATGGGCTTTCGGACCTTAGCAAGGTAGCTGCGGATTTCTCCAAGGAGGAACAGCAGCGCCACGCATCCCCGGCCGCACTTCAGGCGTTGTTTATCAACGGCACTTCCTTTTCGGACAAAGGGGGCGGCAGCGTCCAGGCTACTCCAAGCACGGTGAAAGCCGCCAATCCGGTAACGTATATTTCACCCAAAACGGCACCGTTTTTGCTGCTCCATGGGGACAAGGACCAGGTGGTTTCACCCAGTCAAACCGAACTGCTCTACAACGCTTTGCAGGAAAAAGGCATTCCCGCCCAGCGTTATGTGGTAGAGGGCGCGGGGCATGCGGACCATTATTGGGCCCAGCCAGAAGTGGAGCAGGTGATTCTGGCTTTTCTGGATAAAAATTTGAAAAACAAAAAATAAGGAGGAATTCCTATGAGAAAAATGACGAAGCTGGGGGCCGCAGCAGGACTGGCAGCCCTCCTGGTACTTTTTGGACAGCCGGCTCCTATGCCGGCAGTGGAAGCGGCGGCGGTACAGGCGGGTGCAACCTCTAATAGGGAAGCCACCAGCGTCCTGGCGGACAAGCTGGCCCTAAAGGAACTGGTGGACACCTTTTCCATCCTAGCCGATGAGAAAAATGGCATTGCCCAGGAAGCCCTTTTTACAAAGGATGCGGTGGTGGAGAATTATTCCGATGGGAAACTGATGACCTCACTGACCGGCCGGGAGAACATTGGCAAAGCCTTTGATGATTTCCTGAAAACCCAGGACGTGGTATACCACATCAACGGCCAGCAGGTGGTGGATATCAAGGGCAATACGGCAACGGGCACCAGCTATTGCTACGTGGTGCTGATCAGCACCCAAAACGGCAGACAGGTGAAACGTTCCGGGGGTACCCGCTACCACGATACCTACGTAAAACAGGACGGCAAATGGCTGATCAAGAAAAGGATGGCCGATTTTGTCTGGACGGAATACGGCGATTTGCCGCTGACGAAACAGGAGGGGTAAAGCATGCGAAAGGCAATGCAGGCAGGAATTGTGGCTGCCGGTTTTGCAGCAGCCTTTGGCTTTTTTGGCCAGCTCGGTGACGTGCCTGTAGCTCTGGCCGCGGCTGCACAGCCGGCAGCGCAGACGGTGGGGGCTGGGCAGGCCGCGCTTGTCCAGGCCCTTCTGGCAAAGGAGAACGGGAGCCCCAGTACCGCTGGGACCGGTCAGCGCGCCCTTTCTGGTGTTGCTCTGCCCGTTCGGACCAGCCAGGCCAAAACCGCCCAGCCCGGGGCGTATCCTATGCCGGGCACCTACGAAATCAGCTACAGCCATATCCGGCTAGGGTCCGCCACCCCAGGGGCGGAGATCCATTATACCCTGGACGGTACGAAGCCCACCCAGGACAGTCCGGTGTTTGACCCTGCCAAGGGTGCCATCCCCATTTTGGAATTCGGCGCCGGGGCCAGCCAGAAACCCGGGACGGAGAAGACCGTAGTGGTCAAGGCCATTGCCTTTTCCAAGGGTTCGGCTCCCAGTGACGTGGCCACCCTCAGGTATAATTTTGTGGTGCACCAGCCTGGGTACTTCAGCTATGAGGTGCTCCGGGAAGCGGCCCCTGATACCCCTGCCCTGATTCGAATCTCAGATTACGCCCGGGTCAATATGTTCCTGGTGGTGGGCTCCCAGCGGGCTCTGCTCATTGACAGCGGCCTGGACGCCAAGGGGGATTTGTATTCCCTGATTCAAAAGCTGGACGGGGGACTGCCCTTTGACGTGATTTCCCTCCATGGGCACGCAGACCATGCTGCCCAGACCCAAAACTTCCTGGATAAACATATCAAGGTGTATGTGCCCCACAAGGACCTGAGCTGGTTTGGGGACAACATTCCCCAAGGTACCCTGGATCCTCAAGAGGGAGACAAATTCGACCTGGGCAATACGGTGCTGACAGCCTACGCTGTTCCCGGCCATACGGTGGGAAGCCTGGTGCTGCTGGACGCAAAGACAGGGGACCTGTACTCCTCCGATTCCCTGGGCAGCAACGACCCCCTCGGCCCCAACTCCGGACTGTTGGACGACGTGGGGCTGGAATGCTCCATGGACCGGTATTACACGGCCCTGGTGGACCTGAAGCACAAGTTGAACGGACGGGCAAAACGTATTTTCACCGGCCACAATCCCCTGCCGCTGGACATCAAGTATTTGGATAATCTCATTGCTACTGTGAAGGATGCCCTGGACAGAGGTGAAAGCGCTCTGGTGCCCTCTATCAGACCGCCGGAATCCACCTATGGTTCCACCACCATGTTTGGCTATGGGGACTACCGGGTGGATCCCAACAGTGTGGCCATTAACCCCAAATATCTCCACGCAAAAGATGCCCTGGAAAATCCTCCAAAAATCATCAAAGGCTATCTGGGGCCTAAGACCAGAGTTTATCCGAAATTATAAGCAGCGGCAATCAGCTCCAGGCGCTGGACAAGGACCCAGCCGGACTTGCCGGGGCCGGGGAAGAACTGCTACAATATGGCGGAGAAGACCGGTTGGGCTGGGCAGAAAAGGCCTGCCGGCAGAAGGGAGAGAGCGTATGGAAGACAAACTGGCTGCATATCGAAAAGAACTGGCTGGCATTGTGGAACGCCAGGTAAAGGAGAACAGCTGGATTCAAACGGCGGTCCCTTCCCTGTATTTTGTGCGGCAGTATGTCACCACGGAACCGGAGGCCCTATTCCAAAAGCCTTCCCTTTGCATCATTCTTCAGGGGCGAAAAGAAATCGGCCTGGCCGAGGAACGCTTTCAGTATGGCCCTTCGGACTACCTGGTTTCCGCAGTGGGACTGCCGGTGACAGGGCAGATTCTGGAAGCCACCCGGGAAGAGCCGTATATTTCCCTGAAGTTGGAATTTACTTTGGACCAGCTGGTGGAGCTGCTGCCGGCGGTTCCTGGGGAGAAGCCCCAAAAGAAGCAGGACCGGGCCATTTATGTGAGTCCTTTGGAACTGCCTTTGATGGATGCTATGGCAAGGTTGGTACGTCTGGTGGATACCCCGGAAAATATTCCGGTGCTGGCGCCGCTTTATACCAGAGAAATCCTTTATTACCTGCTGCTGGGCCCCCAGGGAGCCAGTCTGCGGCAATTTGCCCTGAAGGACAGCAAGGCCTATCAGATGCAGGAAATTGTTCAGTATATTATTGCGCATTATAACGAAACCATCCGGGTGGAGGAACTGGCGCAAAAAGCCAGGGTCAGTGTGCCCACCGTGCATCGGCAGTTCAAGGAAGTTACCGCCATGAGCCCCCTGCAATTCCAAAAGAAGCTGCGGCTTCAGGAAGCCCGGCTGCTGCTGTTAAAAGGAACGGCGGAAGCTGCCGATGTGGCCTTCCGGGTGGGCTACGAAAGCCCTTCCCAATTCAGCCGGGAATATGCCCGGATGTTTGGCTATCCTCCCAAAGAGGACAGCAAACGGTTGCTGGAAGAGTATAGTTGAAGAAAAGAAAATAGAGGGTGTGAAATAATACTTATCCCCGAAAGAAAAAACGGCTTGCGAGAACAGAAAAAGTTCGCCAGCCGTTTTTTTACTTTTTATAACAGTATCTAATAAACGTCCTCAGTCAGTCCTACGGACTGCCAGCCCCTTAGTGGTTCGCAGCGCTCCAATCAGCCGCGCCCTGCGGGCTTGCTTCTTGGGCTGCTATCACATGGCTCACATTAGCCAAGAGCATTTTGATAAACTGACATGCTCTTGGATGTGAGCGCAACTCTTGAAGGGGCCAGTCTTAGACCACTACGAGTCATGTACTAAACGGGTATAGCAAAGCAACATAGTTTGCAAATATCTGCACTACCTGACTTTATTACTTGACAAGTAGCGGAATAGAATGCTTTCTGCAAACGTTGTGGTCGCGTCCAAATATCGTCATAAATTACCCAAAAGATATTTGGAATACGCGACCCATGTGATAGCGGCCTGCAAAGCAAACCCGCAGGGTGAAGTTGCGCAGCGAGCCGCGAACCACTCTGGCTTGCAGCGAACCACTGTAGGAAGTGGAGCCACAAGGCGCCGATAGAAGTTTCATTTCAAATCACCGCAAATGCAGCCCCTGCCGCTGGGCTTCCCGCATTTCTCCTTCGGTAATCATGCCCTGTTCGTTCATCCGTTCCAGTACCAGGTTCCGCCGCTCCCGGCAGCCTTCCGGGTTGTCAAAGGGGTTCAGGGCCGAGGGGGCGTAGGGGAGGCCGGCCAGGGCAGCGGCCTCGGACAGGGAAAGCTGGCTGGGCTCCAGGCCATAGTAGGTTTCGCTGGCCTGCTGCACGCCGGTGGCGCCTGCGCCCAGGAAGGTGGTATTCAGGTACATTTCCAGGATTTCGTCCTTGCTGTAGTGGATTTCCACCACCAGCGCCAGTCCTGCTTCCAGGATTTTCCGTTCCAGGGACTGTTCTGAGGTGAGCAGGTTGTTTTTTACCACCTGCTGGGTGATGGTGCTGCCGCCTTCTACTACCTCGTCTGCCTGGATATTCATCAGGATGGCCCGGAAAATGCCGTCCGGGTCAATGCCGTGGTGGGAGTAGAACCGTTTGTCTTCCACGGACACCAGGGCTTTGGGCAGCCAGGGGGACATCCGTTTTAAGGGGACCCAGTCTTCCGCCGGGATCCGGCTCCGGGTGATTTCCTTCAGGTGCCAGGACCGGTACACCAGGCGCAGGGGCCGGGGCACGTCGATTCCCGGCAGCAGCCGGGTGAGCGGGTCCTCCCGG
>ERZ791917.1532-NODE-1532-length-12464-cov-2.533645_pt1 | contig 12464 bp, 8 predicted proteins | sample MGYA00510138_ERZ791917 | MGnify/ENA primary metagenome ERZ791917 (study PRJEB30046, sample SAMN00792102) | human gut metagenome | study: EMG produced TPA metagenomics assembly of the A metagenome-wide association study of gut microbiota in type 2...
TACATAGTATTAATTATATTTTTCTTCTTGATTAAAAAGATAAAAAACTTTTCACTCGTTATTTTTTATAAAATACAATATGTTACGATATGCTGTTTCTGCAGGTCCCTCCCCCCTTGGCATGATAAACTGACGTTTATACCGCCATTTCATGGCGTTATTGCGCTATGCGCAACCATGCTCTTAGTTCTTATGCTTTTTTTCCAATATTACTAGGCGGCAACTCTTTTTGCGAAAGCTCCGATAAGAGATATCATACTGCTCCAAAGAACTTTTAAGTCTCTTGACTTGACTTCCAGCAGTTTGTGGTGTCTTGGGCCAGTCTTTACGGCGTGCTTCACTAGGAAATTCCTCTTCAAGTTCTTCCAACAAGGTAGTTATAGTACCTTCCCATTTATTTTTACTAAGTATAAGTTGTGATACTCCAAGAAGACGCTAGCTTGCAGAGTTCATCACACATACTTTGTGAAATATCCGAGACATTGTCAAAAGCTAATATGGTATTTTTGTGCATAAACGTATAAATATAGCGAAGTTATTTGAATTCCAATGAGGGTATGTTCTCGTGGATCAACTGTTCTCGCAAGAAAAGTTAAAGAAGATGTTTTTACACTACCTTGAGGTCCATCTACCATTAAAATGGGATAGTTTTATGAGATTCAGATATAAAAATATGCCAGTATAATTGAGAAGCATCTTGGTGATTCGTATTGTACAATAAGAACAATGCGTAAAGAAAATGCGTACTATATGGAGATGTGTAAAAAATATAACTATAATTATATTATGATAGATGATTATTATATAGAAATTGATTCCTAACAAATGACGCATGGCCATCAGGCTTCTAGGGTAATGCCGCCCCCGTTTTCCCTGCGTTGTGTGATGAAAAGGCCCCACGTGGGGAGAGGTGAGGTTTCTCTTCTCTATGAGAAGGTGGAGTTATTCTGATTTTCCGCCTCATTTCGTTTTTACCCCCACGTTATTTGAAAGGTCGGTAAGCCTGCCGCCTTTTTTCCGGTCCCGTACGGGAAACATTCGCGAATGCGGCAGGGAGAAGGGAAGCCGGGCGTGCCTTCTGGAAGGCTCTTTGGGGAGCGCTCTTTCTAGAGCAGCGGAAAGTGGTTGAGAGGAGCATATTTCCCAGAACAGCCGCCTGCGGTATTGCGGGCGGCTGTTCTGCAAGAATCTATTGCGTCAGATCAGCGATTGGGCGGAGTATTGGTCTTGCCGGGCCAGAGGATTTTGTCCTCTTCGATGGTGAGCTTGCCGGTAACGGAATCAACGAATCCCACGGGAACGAAGCGGACAGTTTTGCCGTCTTCCTTGTAGCCTTGGCAATTCATGATTTCCACGGCCATGATCTCGCGGTCGTTTGTACCCGGGGCCAGATTCTGGCGTCCGGAAAGGCCATCGAATGACAAGGCGCGCAGGCTTGCCATAAGGGTGTCGCCATTCATTTCCAGCTTTTGATCTTGAACATTTTTCATGGCGAGGCCGAGGGCCATCATGTGATCATAGGAAAGCACGCCGTAGAAGAACGCCTTGGAATTCATGTCCACCTTCTTGCCGATTTTTTTTGAAAACCGGGCGGCGAATTCGTCGAGCGCCTTGCTGGGCACGAGCTTGGTCATGGGCGCAAGATAGCCGAAGGCACCGTTGATGGCATCGGGCTTTTCGTCGGCTGAGGTCATCTCGGCGGCGAAGAGGCTGTAGCCGGGCTGGTTCATGCCGAGGTTGGTCAGCGTGCGGAAGGCAATGACCGTATCAGGCGTGGGCATGGTGATAAAAATACTTTTGATCCCCAACTCCTTGACCGCAGCCATCCTCTTTTGGACTTCCTCGACAGGCGTATTCCGCGAATAGCCGTAGGATGCCTTCACCTCAATGCCGAGCTTGGCGGCTTCGTTCAGGATAACCGCCGCAGCGCCGGAACCCCATGCGTCAGTGGTGTGGAACAGGGCGATTTCCTTGATGTCATAATGCTTGGCCACTTCAAGGAGGTAGCCTTCATATTTGGTGCTCGGAGTCACGTTGCGGTAGTAGTAGGGGAATTCGGTGGGGGAGCTCAGGCTTGCGGCGTTGGCGCCGACGGACACCACGGGAGTCTTGAATTTTTCGGCCTCCTTGGCAATGAGGACGGCGGGGCCGCTGCAATCCACGCCGGTAAGGGCGACGACATTTTGTTTTAGGAGTGACCGGGCTTTTTCGGCTGCGCCTTCCGGCCAGCAATGGTAATCGATGACAAGCTCGGGCGGCATGTTGAGCGTGTTTCCGCCGAGCATACCGGAGGCGTTGATGTCCTCAATCGCCATCTTGGCGGCGTGGAGCTCGTACTCTCCCCAGTCCGCATGGCGCCCGTCGTGATAGTCGTAAGTGTACATCCCTCCGATTTTGTACTCTTTGGCCTCGCTTTGCATGGGTGCGAAACCGCAAAGCAGCGAGGCCATCAGCGTGATACCGAGAAACTTTTGGGATCTGTTCATCATTTCCTCCTTGCCGGGGTATGACGCCCGGTTTTTGCCATGCGCAAAGCAAGAAGGATTCCAAAGATCCCCTTTATGATAGCAGTATGTTACCGTCTCTTCTCGACCGGAGCGAATGCGGAAATCCCGGATAAGAAGACGGCTGGACCTCCGAAATCCTGTTTTTCAGGACATCAGCGCGTGAGGCCGTGGCGTTTGAGCAAGGCGTAGAGCCGTGAACGTGAAAGCCCGGTCACCTCGCACGCCTCCGAAATGTTTCCCCCTGTCTGATCGAGTATCCGGGCCAGATAGCGCCCTTCTTCCTTTTGCCATACCTGTTCGCGGAACTCGGCATAGGAGGGGAGGCCGCTTTCGGAAACGGAGGAGCCCTTTTCTTCCTTTGGAACGGAAAGCGCGGCCAGGCGCTGCGTTGCGGCATGGATGCGGATACCTGTAGGCAGGTGTTGGGGAAAAATGACGGAAGCCCGCCCCGCGGTGAGGATCGACCGCTCCATGGCTCCGCACAGTTCCCGCACGTTGCCCGGCCAGCCGTACAACTGCAACGCCGTAGCCGTCCCCGTGGCAAGCTGCTTTGCGGGGAGGGCGTAGAGTTCGGAGAAGTGGGCGCAAAAATGGTGCGCCAGAGGCAGGATGTCCTCCTGGCGTTCACGCAGGGGCGGCAACGGAATGTGGACGGTCTGAAGGCGGTAGAAAAGGTCCCGCCTGAAGGATTCTTCCTCCACCATGTGTTCGAGATTTCTGTTGGTCGCTGCGATCAGGCGGAAATTGCAGGGGGTTTCCTGCGTGGAGCCCACGGGACGGACGCGCTTTTCCTGAAGTACGCGCAGAAAGACCTTTTGCAGCGAAAGGGGAAGTTCCCCCACTTCATCAAGGAACAGCGTCCCGCCGTCTGCTTCGGGGATCAGGCCGTTTTCACGTGTAATCGCACCGGTGAAGGCGCCGCGCACATGCCCGAACAACAGGCTTTCGGCAAGGTTCTCGGGAAGGGCCGCACAGTCCACGACGATGAAGGGACCGTTTTGGCGGCCGCTGTTTTCGTGGATGGTTCGCGCGAAAACCTCCTTGCCCGTCCCCGTTTCCCCGCTGAGCAAAACGCAGACATCGCTGTCGGCACACTGGCTCACGGATTCCAGGCAACGGCCGATGGCCGCACCCGATCCGACAAGCCTGTTTCGCTTCAAGGGGGTTGTCCGCTGGCCGGAAGAGGAGAGCTGGGCACCACAGCGGTTCTGATGATAAAGGAGCGCCTGCTCCAGAGCCGCGAAAACGGTGTCGAGCGAGTCGTCCTTGCGGATGAAGTCCCATGCCCCTGCCATAAGTGCCTGTTCCAGCCAGTCACGGTTGTCGTGTCCCGTGATCACGATGACTTCAGGGTGCCCTTCGCTGCCTAGGAGCAGGGGAAGGAGGGACAAGCCGTTGCCGTCCGGCAGGCTGATGTCCAAAAAAACAATGTCGAACATGCCGGCACTGGCTTCTTTCGCTTCGCACGCCGAGGCGGAGAGCATCACCTCATGGCCTTGGCGGCTACAGGCACGCTTGAGCACGTAGGAGAACGTTTCATCATCGTCTATGACTAAAATGCGCGCCATATTCATCTTCCTGTCTTGGGTTGCAGAGCGCGGTCCACGGCCTCTTTCAGCCGTTGCGGATCAAATGGCTTCACGAACCGCTGTATGTCCTCGTCAGCTCCCATCTGGCATGGTTGCGCGTCATGCATGGCCGAACAGCTGCTGCAAAGAATGATCGGCATCCGGGGAAAACGTTTCCGCACAAGGCGGGCAAAGGCAATGCCCTGTATACCCGGCAGTTTTTGATCCGTAATGACGAGAGCCGGATGCATCCCCTTCTCGAACAGGGACAGCGCCGTTTCCGCATCAGCGGCGGTGACGACGGAAAGCCGCATTTGGTTCAGCAGCTTTTCAAGAAGATAGAGTATGCCCGGATCATCGTCCACAACGAGGATTTCCCCGGCTGTGCCGCCGGGCGGCGCGGTGCGGGGGTGGCCCGTGGGGAAACCGTTAACCGGCTGCGTGATGGAATCGACGGGCGATACCGTTTCGGAGAGGGGCTTGCCGGTTGCTTTGCCAGCATCATCCTGTTCGGGAGAGGGAAAAACATGCGGCAAGAATACGGAAAAGAGGGCCCCGCCGCAGGGACGGTTGGTCACGCGCACCGCTCCCCGGTTACGCTGGACGAGGCTGTGGACTTGCGCGAGCCCAAGGCCGCTGCCCCCGTTTTTCTGTTTTGTAGTAAAGAAGGGATCAAAAATGAATTCCATGAGCCCCGATGGGATGCCTTTTCCGGTATCGGAAATGTCTATGCGGACATAGCTGCCCTCGGCAAGCTCGTCTCCGAAACGGTGCCGCTCCACGGCGTAGAGCCCGGCGGAAACTGTGAGTTCGCCTCCATCCGGCATTGCCTGGATGGCGTTGAGGCACAGGTTGAGGAGGACTTGGTGCACCTCAACGGATACGGCCCGGATACGCGCTTCGGGACAGGCGTTGCGCACGTTGAGGGAAATGTGGGGAGGGAGCTGCGGCTGAAGCGTTTCCGCGCATTCCCGTATCAGTTTCGACACAAGCGGCGTTTCAGAACGGGCATCCAGCGTTTTGGTGCTGTCGGTCATGCGTATCTGCTTCATGAGATCTTTGCCGCGAACAGTGGCATCAAGGATATGCAAAACGTCCTCGTGGGCCGGGTTTTCACGTGGAATTTCAGGCAGGGCAAGCTGGGCGCAAGCGGCGATTCCTCCGAGGATATTGTTCACGTCATGGGTGATCCCTCCCGCCATGCGGCCGATGGCCTCCATACGCCGCTCGAGCTGGCTGCGGCGTTCAAGGGCGTTCGCTTGGGCCAGCACAGCTTTTTCCTGTCTGAGCAGGGCTTCCGAACGCTGTTTCACGCGGAGCAGATACATGAGCAACAGGATGATGCCGAAAAGGACCAGCATGACGGTCATCGCCGGCAGCAAAGCGGCCCGGTGCTGCTCATAAAACGAAAGGGGGCGGTTGATGATGACCGAATCCGGCGGAAGGTCGCTTTCGCTGATGCCGTACCGTGTCAGCATGGCATGATCATAAATGAGATGTGGGGACGGTTCATGCAGCAGCGGGATGGTATCCGGTGGCGTGCCGCCGAGAATGGACAGGACCATATGCGCGGCATGTACGGCGTGGAATTCGTTGAATTCGCATTGCCCTGCCAGCACCCCTTTACCGAGCTGGCCACTCCACGGGGAATACATGGGCAGGTCGGTCCAGCTGCGGAGCCGTTGCAGGCTTTCCTTCATGGAATAGCTTTGGCCGTCGGCTGTGCGGTAGTAGCCGAAGTTCAGGAGCACCGTATCCCGGGGCAGTTCTTCAAGAGCTTTCCGCATGGCCTGTGCGGGCAGCGCGGAAAGAGTGCGGACGGTAATGCCCGGATCCATTGCGGCCAGCTCCGGGGCCGCCTGGCGCAATGCCGGACGTGCGGACGTCGTGTCGCCGCAAATGATGGCCAAATGGCGGGCTTCCGTGTGGACGAGGGGAATGGATTCAAGGATGCGGTGGATGGAGAAATTTTCCAGAATGCCGGTATACTGCGCCCGGCGTTCGGCAAGTTCTGCGGGAGGATCCGCGATGCCGCAAAAGACGACGGGGACGCCGGGGAAAAGGCGGTTCCCGTGGGCGAGCATGAAGTCCAGCGCGTCGTTATCCGTTACAATGATGGCTTTGAGGGATACCCCGGCGTATTTTCGGGCAAACAGGCTTACGAGTTCGTTATCCAGACTTCCGGGAGGATGGCGTTCATAGTCGAGATATTCGCAATGCAGGCGTATACGGAAGCCCGTTTCCGCATTTTCAAGCTCTTCCGAGATCCGCTTTATGATATTGTATTCCCAGAAATGGCCGGAATGAAAAGAATTGATGATCAAAACTTCGGCGGCGGGCAAAGGAGCCGTCCGCTCCGCCACATCAGCAAAGGCCATCGCCTGTGCCGCGAAAATGGCGCAGAACAGACAGATACCTTTGGCAAGGGCGGCAAGCGGCTTCACGATGAATCTCCAAAGAAGAGCGTATGTCCTATGATTCTAAGGGAGTCCGCTCTGTAACTCAAGGGAGGGCGTCAAGCGCGGAGGAGAAAAACATGCCCGCCCCTTCTGCCAATGATTCGAAACGGCCTTCCGCCCCTGCCGCTTTGGACCTTACGCCGTATAAGGATAAGGATCAGGAAATCGCTCGGGACGCCGAAACGCCTGTGAAGGCCTTTTACACCGTTAGGGGGTTTTGAGCATCGATTTGAAGTTCCAAATGAAAATCGCAAAAACAATGGCGGAGCCCAGAACGTCGGCGATGCATTCCGCATAAAGCAGGCCGTCCGTCCCGTAGCCGAGCCTGGGGAGGATGAAGCAGAGCGGGAGCAGGATGACGAGCTTGCGCATCATGGCCCCGAGGAGAGAGAGCTTGGTGCGCCCCAGAGCCATGAACGTGCGCTGGCAGGCGTAGAGGACGCCGATGAACATCATGCCCCCGAAGTATATGCGTATGGCGGGGATGGTGATTTCGATGAGCCGCTGGGAATCGGTGAACGGCATGATGAAGGTCTTGGGAAAGAGCAGGATGAGCCAGCTTGCGATGGTGGTAAAGCCGAAGGAAAAGGTCAGAATGAGGAAAAAGGTCTTCTTCACGCGTTCGGGTTTGCCCGCGCCGTAGTTGTAGCTCATGATGGGCACGGCGCCTTGGCACAGGCCGTCCGCGGGGAGGCGAAGCAGTTGCTCGATGCTGAACATGACGGTCATGGTGCCGACGTAATAGTCGTTGCCGTATTGCTGCATCCCGGCGTTCATGACCAGGGGGACGATGCAGTCCGTCACTTGGACGAAGAACGGGGAAAGGCCGAGCAGGATGACGGGCACAAGTTCCTTGAGGTCCAGCCGCAGGTATTGCCTGCGGAAATGCAAAATCGTGCGTTTGCCGAAGAAGAAGGCGAAGATCCAGACGGCACTGACGGCCTGGCTGCAAATCGTGGCGAGCGCCGCGCCTTTGCATCCCATATCGAGGCCGTAGATGAAGATCGGATCGAGGATAATGTTGAGGGCCGCCCCGATGAGGACGGTCATCATGCTCGTCTTGGCAAAGCCCTGGCAGGAAATATAGTAGTTCAGGCCCAGCGAGAGCTGCACAGCAGGGGTACCGAGCAGGTAGAGCGAAAAATAGTCGACCGCGTACCCGATGGTCTGTTCGCTTGCCCCGAACATAAGCAGCATCGGGCGCATGGCCCAGAAGCACAACACCGTGAGCACGACCGACATGACGAGGAGGAACACGCAGGCACTGCCGAGGATGCGCTCGGCTTTTGCATTGTCGCCGCGCCCCATGGCGATGGAGGCGAGCGGCGCGCCGCCCATGCCCGCGAGGAAGGAGAAGGACGAGATGATCAGGATGATGGGGAAGGCGACGCCGAGCCCGGCCAGCGCCAGTGGGCCAATCTCCGGTATCCTGCCGACGAAAATGCGGTCGACGATGTTGTAGAGGAGGTTGACGATCTGCGCAAAAATGCTCGGGATGGCGAAACGTAAAAGAAGCCTGCCGAGGGGCTTCGTTGCCAGTTCGCTGGCGGGGTCCGCGTGAGCCATGAGGCATATCCTTTTTTGAAACGTTGCCGGCGGCGGGGAGCCGGACTGTATGAGTGGGCCGGATACAGGCAAAAACCGGAGCCCCCGGCGTTATCGACGGACGCCGGAAGCGGTTCGGCCGCTTGCCGATTCATGGGGACGGTAGGGTTATCCCGTCAGCCGGGAAAAGAAATTGCCGATGAAGATATCGACGGGTTTGATGTTCAATTCCAGATTGGCCCGCTGCAGGGCCCCCTCCCAGCCGTACCAGAAGAAGGCCGCCGTAGAGGCACAGTCCAGTTCCGGTGATATTTCTCCAGTCTCTTGGGCACGTTTGAGGCCGCGCGCGAAAACAGCCTGCCACTCCGCGAAGACGGCGGAAAGCTGCTCGCGGAAGTTTTCCGGCAACGTGTTGACCTCCTGCGCCAGCTTTCCGACCAGACAACCGGAACGGCAATCGGTCCGCGCCATCTCGTCCCGCACTTCGCCGACGAAGGTCCGGAGGCTGCCCAGCGGGGACAGGGACGTGTCAGAGAGGCAACGCTCCAGCTTTTGCGTGATGAAGTGCCTGTAGCGGTCTATGAGTTCCGCGCCGAACCCTTCCTTTGTCTTGAAATAGTAGTAGAAAGAACACCTCGAAATACCCGTGCGCTGCAATATCTCGTCGACCCCCACTGCGGAATAGCCTTTTTCCGTCAGCACTTCCGTCCCGACGTGGACCAGCATTTCCCGGGTCAGCAGTTTGTCGCCGCGTTGCTTGGGCGGGCGGCCACGGCCTTTGGCGTCTTGCGCGTGATTTTGCATGGATGATTTTTAGACTGATCTGTCTATAAAGGCAATAATGGAAGTGTTTTTTTCTCTAAAAAGTATATATCCATATGTATTGTAAAGAAATTATCTCTCTATACCCCGTGCGGATCGATCCGGAAGAGCCGTCTTATTGCCGGAAAGAAATGCCTATGCCGCAGCCAACGCGGTACATTCTCTGGGTGAGGGACAGTGGGGCGGCGAATGCCGTACCCGGAAAAAAGCCCCTTCCGAGCATATCGGAAGGGGCTTTTTTCCGGTTTTTTGAGTGATCCCACAGCACTCCCACCGCTCTGGGGAAAGGCGCGGGGGAGGTGCGCAAGCGCCGCCGTCCTCAGCGCATCCTCATCACGTCCCTGTGCGGCGGTTCGCCAAACAGCCGCTTATACTCCCGGTTGAACTGCGTAGGGCTCTCGTAGCCGACGGCCAAGCTCGCACTGGAGGCATCCTTGCTTTCCGTGAGCATGAGGCGCTTGGCCTCGTACAGGCGCAGCCGCTTGTGGAACTGCAACGGGCTGAGCGTCGTCACTTCCTTAAAATGGCGGTGGAACGTGGAGGTGGCCATGTTCACCTTCTGAGCCAGCTTGTCGACCTGCAACGGTTCCCTGTAATTGTCCCGCAGCCACGTGATGGCTTGGGCGATCTGATTGCTCTGGGTACCGAGGGTGTTCAGTCGGCGCAGGAATTCCCCTTGAGGGCCGATGAGCAGGCGGTAATGGATTTCGCGGACAATGAGCGGCCCGAGTATGGGGATCTGCTCCGGTTTCTCGAGAAGCTCAATGAGGCGCAGGAACGCATGCAGGATATCGGGATCGACGTCCGCGACGGAGAGCCCCTTGTAGGAGCAGGCCCCGGTCGCGCAGGGCGGCGGGACTTCCGCCGCGAGCCTGGTGATCAGGTACTTGTCCAGATCAAGGCACAGCGCCAGAAAGGGCCGCTCAGGGCTGGCATCCGTGACGTAAAAGGAGCTCGGCATGTCCACCCCGGCCACGAGGCACTGGTTTTCGCCGTAGCAGTACTCCTCGGAGCCCAGCATGGTCCGCTTGGAGCCTTGAATGATCACGCTGACGGAAGGCTTGGAGAAGCAGGTTTCAATCCTGTTGGCTTCATGCCGCCGCGTGATGACCAGCCCTTCGATGTCCATCGGATACTTCCCGTGCTCGGGCGCCCGCTGGAGCAATTTCTCTTTCAACAGGCTGGCGGTTCTTGCCGTCTCTCCACTCCCTGTTTCTATCATATGGCATAATCCTCTGTTTTTGCACGGAATAAAGAAAAATCCTTTTCAGACTTCCCTTTTTTGATACCACACTCCGTCCCCTTTGGGTAGCACCGCGAGAGAATCAGGCAAGAATAAGAGAGGATCGTATCTTCTGTTCTCCATTAGGGAGCGTATGGTGCACCCATAGGGAATCACGCCATGCCCGCAGCGTTTTCCCTTCCGGCCTCGGGTATCCGGGCCGCTTTCAACGCATTGACATGATGGGAGGTCGCATATGCCCGCACACAAAAAAAGGAACATTTCCTGTGGACTTTTCGCCGCATTGTTTTGTTTGCTGTTGTCCGGCGCGGCAATCGCGGCTTCTTCCCCTGCGCAGCAGGTTCCAAACGGAGGCAAGAACATGAGCAGAGCCGCCTTGGCCGAAAAGAAACAGTTGGAACGTTTCGGAAACGTCCGGTCTCCTTTAGAGGCGGATTTCGCCGAGATGCGGGATCGCCTCATCTGGGGCGAAGTCGCGTGGCACGGGTCGCTCGACGCCAAAATGCAGGAGCTGATCACGCTGGTCGTCCTGACGGCTAGCCAGACTTTGGACGGCTTCGCCCCGCATGTGGGCGCGGCCTTGCAGGTCGGGGCGACGCCCGAGGAAATCAAGGAAGCGATGTACCAGTGCGCTCCGTATATCGGTTTTCCCAAGACCGAAAAAGCGCTCCGGCTGGTCAATGAGGTCTTCAGGGAAAAACGTATCCCGCTGCCCGTTGCCTCGCAGAAGACCGTGACGGAAGACGACCGCTTCACGCAGGGCGTCAAAGTGCAGAAGTCCATTTTCGGAGCGGCGATAGACTCCATGCACAAGAGCACGCCGCAGAACCAGCAACACCTCCTCCGCGACATGCTCTCGGCATTCTGCTTTGGGGACGTGTATACGCGGAAGGGGTTGGATCTGCGGACCCGCGAAATCCTGACCTTTTGCATCATCAGCTCCTTGGGCGGGTGCGAGAGCCAGGTCAAGAGCCATGTGCAGGGCAACGTGAATGTGGGGAACACGAAAGAAAACCTGATCGACGCGCTGACGTGTTGCCTGCCGTATATCGGATTCCCCCGGACCCTGAACGCGCTCGGGTGCGTCAACGCGGTCATCCCGGAAAACTAGCGGCGGCTCGCCCGCTTTCCCATCCGGGAGGCGTGGTTTCCCTTCCGTATTGAGAGTGTTCCGGTGTGCGTGAGGGCTTCGCTGTGAGCCGCGCACCGGGGGCCAGAGTTCCCGCCGTACTCGGCGGGGCAGTTTGAAAACAAGGAGAAAGTATGTCTGTTCCCGTTTATCTGGCAAAACTTGCTGTAAAAAATCCTTCCGATCACCGGCTCGCCAAGATCAAGCGGCTCTGCGACGCCGTGGGGCTTGCGGACAAGGTGAAGCCGCTCGGCACGGTCGGAGAGGATGAGGTCGTTGCCATCAAGCTGCACTTCGGCGAAGCGGGCAACGATACCTACCTGCACCCGACGTTCGTGCGGCAGGTCGTGGATTGCGTGAAGGCGACGGGGGCCCGCCCGTTCCTGACGGATACCTGCACGCTCTACAAGTCCACCCGCCACAACGCCGTGGATCATCTGGAAACGGCGTATCGCCACGGTTTTACGCCCTATGTCGTGGACGCTCCGGTGATCATGGCCGACGGCGTGACCAGCAAATGCTACGAGGAAGTGGCCGTCAACCTGAAACATTTCGCTTCGGTCAAGATCGCGCAGGCGTTCCTTTCCGCCAACGCGATGGTCGTTCTGTCCCACTTCAAGGGGCACGCGATGGGCGGTTTCGGCGGCGCGATCAAGAACCTCGCCATGGGCTGCGCCCCGCAGGCCGGGAAAATCGATCAGCACGGCAGAAACGTCGTGATCTACCCGAAATGCATTGGCTGCGGGCAGTGCGTGCCGCTGTGCCCGAGAAACGCGCTTTCATTGGAAAAAGCCGAGAAGGGCCGTCATGCCGTCATCGACAAGGAACGCTGCATCGGTTGTTACGAATGCGTAACGGCATGTAAGCAGGGGGCCATCGGCGTCGACACGCCCAACGAGTATTCCGACTTCGCCGAGCGCATGGCGGAATACGCCTACGGAGCGGTAAAGGGCAAGGAAGGCCGCATCTGCAACCTGAACTTCCTGCTCAACGTGACGCCGCAGTGCGACTGCGCCGGTTGGTCCGAGCCGGCGATTGTCCCGGATCTGGGTATCCTCGCTTCGGAGGACCCCGTAGCGCTGGACACGGCCTGTTTCGAGCTGGTGAAGGAAGCGCACAGCCTCATTCCGCTGGGCGAGCACGGCGCGCACTCCTGCGGCTACGACAAGTTCTCGGCACTGCATCCGAATA